>Ga0214921_10003726_pt1 | contig 23043 bp, 18 predicted proteins | sample LL1505_MetaG_FD_177992 | JGI IMG/M metagenome (GOLD analysis project Ga0214921, IMG submission 177992) | Freshwater microbial communities from Lake Lanier, Atlanta, Georgia, United States - LL-1505 | ecosystem: Environmental > Aquatic > Freshwater > Lake | place: USA: Georgia | collected... | reverse complement strand
CTTGATTGCAGCAGCCAAAACGGTTGCGGGGGTGTCAAACGTATCGGTCAATATCAGTTCAGTCATTGCTGCACACGCAGCGCAACGTGGCGTGCAATTGTTACCACAGGTTAAGAACATCATTGCCATAGCGTCTGGCAAAGGTGGCGTAGGCAAAAGCACTACTGCGGTGAATTTGGCCTTGGCCTTGGCCGCCGAAGGTGCCAGCGTAGGTTTGCTCGATGCAGATATCTATGGGCCCAGTCAACCCATGATGATGGGCATTGAAGGTCGGCCTGAGAGCGCAGACGGAAAGACCATGGACCCGCTAGAAAACTATGGCGTGCAAGTCATGTCGATTGGTTTTTTGGTGGACCAAGACGAAGCCATGATTTGGCGCGGCCCCATGGCTACCCAAGCGCTGGAGCAGTTGCTGCGCCAAACCAATTGGCGAGATTTAGATTATTTGATCGTCGATATGCCACCCGGCACAGGCGATATACAACTCACCTTGAGCCAACGCGTGCCCATGACAGGCGCGGTGATAGTGACTACACCACAAGACATTGCCCTGCTAGACGCAAAAAAAGGCATCAAGATGTTTGAGAAAGTGGGTGTGCCGATATTGGGATTGGTGGAGAACATGGCCGTACATGTGTGCACGCAATGCGGACACGTAGAACATATTTTTGGTGCAGATGGCGGTAAGAAGATGGCCGCAACGTACGGCATGGATTACCTAGGCGCTTTGCCATTGAACATGCAAATTCGTTTGCAAGCGGATAGTGGCAAACCTACTGTGGTGGCTGACCCGGATGGGGATGTAGCGGCTATTTACAAAGCCATGGCTCGGCAGGTGGCTGTGAAAATTGCTGCTAAGGCCAAGGACTTTTCTTCTAAGTTTCCTTCTATTAAGGTTAGTAAGGATACTTAGAGTTATTGCGCACTTTCACGTCATGTTGGTACAGTGAATCTGCTGGTGGCTACAAGCCCCCTCAGCGTTGCACGTTTGCTACTACCCAGCATATTCCATTGATCCAATGTAACGGTCTTGTTGGCAGCTCGAGTTGAGTCAAATAACGCTTGAAGCTTGGCATCTGCCATACCCGCTAGCGATACAGAGCGGATGTTTGAAGGGGTGAGGGTGATGAGTCTATCTGTAGCCATTGCGTTAAGTTGGGTGGCTGATAAAGCCGCAGATTGGCTCGCTGTAACAGTTGCCACTTGGGCCGCTGTTAAAGCTGCAATTTGTGCAGTTGTCATCGCTTTTATGGCATCAGCAGACAAATTCGGTACTTGGGTGGTTGTGAGTGCTGGGATCTGACTAGACGCTGTAAACAGTTTTATCTGGTCTGCCTTAAGTGACTTAATTTGTGTAGATGTCAATGAAGCAACTTGTAAGCTTGGAACTGCAGACGCGCTCAGCGCCGCGATGGCATAGGTCGATAAAGCGGCCGTTTGAGTTGTGGTTAATGCTCCTAGTTGCGCGGCGCTCAAAGCTTTTGCTTGCGCTTGTGTAAGGGCTGCTACTTGTGCTGTTGTGAGTCCCTTAATTTGTCCTGTAGAAGTTGTAGTTAAGCTGCCCAATACGTTTGTACTCAAGCCAGTAATTTGTGCAGTCGTTAATGCTCCTAATTGAGCACTAGTGAGGGACGACGTATTGGTAGCCGTGAGTTTGGTTAATGCATTAGGCGGTAACGCGCTAATTTTGGTAGATACTGTTGTCCCTCCAAACAATGTCAAGACACGCGTGGCATCTAAGCCCATGATTTGTTTGGTTGTAAGGGCCGCATATTGAGCGCTGGTCAATGCAGCGATGTCACCAGTAGTTAGATTCGCAAATTGCGAGGATGACAACGCTTGAATTTGTGCGGTGGATAAATTCGATATCGTTGTTGCTGTTAGAAGGGCAACGTTCGCGTTAGATATAGACGCGATTCCAGCAGTGGTTATGGACTGTACTTGCGCTGACGTCAAGTTATTTAATTGGTCAGTAGTCATCGCTGCAATTTGCGCAGAACCTAAAGCCTTGATCTGACTAGTGGTCAAAGCGGCAGTGTTTGTAGTTGTTAGCTTGTTAACTTGTTGTGTTGTGAAAGATGAAATTTGGGCTGTAGTCAGAGAAGATGCTTGGGCGGTAGTGAGTGCGGCAATCTGATCAGTAGATAAGGCTCGCACAGCCGTAGTAGTTAACCCCTGCATTTGTGCTGTAGTTAAATACTGAAGTTGTGTCGTGCTTATCGTGCTTAGCGCGGATGTGCTCAAGTTGGCAATTGCACTCGAGCTCAGGGCTACTAAGTTTTCTGAGGTCAGAGCTGTTATCTGAGGGCCGGAAAGGGCCTTAGCCTGCGTCGCGCTCAGACTATTGATTTGAGCTGTACTAAGTGCATTTAGCTGGTTAGTTGTCAATATGGCTATATTTGCAGCGCTAAGTGCAGGTATCTGGGCAGTGCTTAAACCCGCCAATAAGTCGATGGCTGCAGTGAGGCCGGTCATTTGAGTAGTAGTTAATGCCGATATGCCGGAAACAGAAATGCTGGCAATTTGGTCCGCATGCATAGCGTTGACTTGGGCAGTAGTCAAGGCTTGAATTTGTAAGCTTGTTAGGGCTGAAATTTGCGATGTCGAGAGATTGCTGATCTGGTCCGACGACAGAGAGGCCAATACGGAAGTAGAGATGGCGCTAATTGCCGCCCCATTGAGCGCGTTCAAAGATGTCGCACTTAGATTATTGATTTTTGTTGCTGAAAGTGCACTTATTTGTCTGGTTGTCAGTGCGTTTATTTGGTCTGTGGTGAGGGCGCTTAAATCAAGTGATGCAACTGCCCCTGATGGAATTGCTTGTATTTGTGTAGAGCTGAGTGTCGCAATACCAGCTGTTGTGAAACTAGAAACTTGTGCTGCGCTGAAATTACTAATTTCTGTGGCTGTCAAACTTCCGTATTGGTCAGCAGACAGGCTTTGTAATTGCGTGGCAGTCAGTGAACGTATTTGTGCATTAGTAAAAGCCTGTATTTGCTGCGAACTTAAATTTGAGATCTGAGTAAAACTGCTCAAGATAGGCGTTGTGATAGCCGCAATGTCTGCAGTTTCCATTGCGCCAATACTCTCAGCAGAGAGACTGTTTAATTGTTCAAGGGTCAGGGATTTAACTTGCGCAGTTGTTAATGCCGCGACTTGACTTGAATTCAAGTAACTTATCTGATCAGTGCTCAGGTTTTTTATCGCTGTTGTTGATAAGGATTTAACTAAATCCGTTCCAAGTCCAGCAATTTGACTTGAGCCAAGCCCTGGTATTTGGTTTGAAGTCAGTAAGGCGACGCCAGGACCTCCAAGGCCAACAATTTGTGTCGAAGTCAAGCTAGCTATCTGATCTGATGTCAATGCACCGATTTGAGAGCTAGTGAATGCATCAATTTGCGATACATTGAAATTGCTAATTTGTGAAGTGCTGATTGCTGCGACTGTGGCTGTAGGAAGGGCGGCTATGCTCGCGCTTGTTAAAGCTTGTAGAAGATCTGTACTCAAGTTATTTAATTGGGTTGAGGACAGTGCCGCTACTTGACTGGTAGTCAGTCCTTGAATTTGAGCAGTGGATAGGTGGTTAATTTGATCTGTTGTTAAGGCTGATAAAGCAGTAGTCGTGATAACCGCAACCTGTTTGCTAGTTAATCCCAGTGAACTTAGAGCAAATAAAGTCGAAACCTGTTGGGTACTCAAAGCGCCAAGTTGTGATGAGCTAAGCGACTGAATTTGTGAATTATTGGAAGCTAAAGCTTGCAAGTCAGCCGTCTCAATATTGGATATTTGTGAGGTCGTAAGCGCAGAAAGTTGCGCCGTGGTCATGGCTTGAAATTGAGAGGTTGAAAGAGCAGCAATCTGTAGCGGGGTCAAACTAATGACTTGTTGGCTTGTCAAGGCCGCAATTTGTGTGGACGTCAGGCTTTGTAGTTGATCCGTTTTCAAAGCGCCAATTTGTGTTTGAAGCAGACTACTAATTTGTGTAGTGGAAAGGGTTGGAATCTGACTGGTCTTGAGTTCTTGCAATGCAAGAGTAGTCAATGCCGTCAATTGGGCGGAACTTAAAAACGGTAATTGATCTGTACTTAAAGCTCCGATGGACCCTGTAGGCAGTGCGGCAAGCTGTGCAGTCGTTAAACCCGGAATGGATTCAGGCTGAATGAGTGCGAGTTGTGCAGTAGTGAGCGCCGAAATCGTTGCAGTACTGAGGGCTTTGATGCCATCAGAATTTAATGTTGCAATGTCTGTGGAAACGTCGGGCAAAGCTGTGCTGTAAACAGCACTAGCGCTAGAACTAACCGAAGTTGTAGAAGAAGTTTGCATTTTGGCATGCCCATAAATAAACCTAACCACACCTAAGCAATAAGAGTGCCAGCTGAAATTGCCCTGATTGCCGACATTACTAAATCCGTAAACTAATGCAATATCGTGCATTTCTTCAATAAATTGCATTAAAGTGCAGGCATGATCGATCCAGATAGCAATTCCCGTCACCCTTTTCTAGCCAGTTTGGGCGAACGGGTTCGCATGTTGCGTGCGCGCCGCGGTATGACCCGCCGCTCAGTAGCGCTTGCCGCGCAGGTGTCGGAGCGGCATTTGGCCAACTTGGAGGCGGGCAGCGGCAACGCTTCCATATTGATACTGCTCCAGGTCGCCCAGGCCCTGAATTGCTCGGTGGTGGAGTTGCTGGGGGATGTAACCACATCATCTCCAGAGTGGCTACTTATAAGAGAGCTGCTTGGCGGACGCAACGAGGCGCAGTTGCAGCGGGTTCGCTGCAGCATTGCCGAAATGTTTGCGGACCATGGCGATGAAGCGGCAAGATTTCGCCGCATTGCTTTGGTGGGGCTGCGAGGTGCCGGTAAGTCAACCTTTGGAAAGCGTCTGGCGGACGACTTAGGCTGGCCTTTTGTCGAGTTAAGCCGCGAGATTGAAAAATACGCTGGCTGCAACATCACGGAGATCCATAGCCTTTATGGTGCCAATGCCTACCGCCGTTATGAAAAGCGCGCCCTAGAAGAAACCGTCCATAAATATAAAGAGGTGGTGATCGCTACGCCCGGCGGTTTGGTGTCAGAGGCGAGTACTTTCAACGAAACCCTGAGCACGTGCTTCACGGTCTGGCTCAAAGCCTTGCCCGAGGATCACTTGGGCCGCGTGGCAGCTCAAGGCGATATGCGACCGATGGCAGGGAGCGAGGAAGCTTTGGAAGACTTGAAGCGCATCTTGGACGGTCGTTCGGCCTTTTATGCCAAGGCTGACATGGTGTTTGACACCAGCGCGCAGCCTTTGGACGAGAGTTTTGTGGAGTTTCGGCGGCAAATTTGTGGAGCTTTGAATCTGGCCGGCTAATTACCAAACCTACTAAATCAGTCGGAAGTGAATTAAAGTGCATTTACTATTTCCTAAATATGCACTATGATGCATTTACTAAGGAGGCAATCATGCAAAACACCACAACAGTGAATTACGAAATCGACCCCAGCCAATACCAGCACTGGTCGGTGAAATACGAAGGCGAAACCGCCACCCTGCAACTCAACATCAACGAAGACGCTGGCATTCGTCCAGGGTACAAACTCAAACTCAACTCCTATGACTTGGGCGTAGACATTGAATTGCATGACGCTTTACAACGCATCCGCTTCGAGCACCCTGAAGTCAAAAGCGTTGTCGTCACCAGTTTGAAAGACCGCATCTTTTGTTCTGGCGCAAACATCTTTATGTTGGGGCTCTCCACCCACGCATGGAAAGTCAACTTTTGTAAGTTCACCAACGAAACCCGCAACGGCATTGAAGACTCCAGCCGTCATGACGGTTTGAAGTTCATCGCCGCTGTCAACGGCGCATGCGCCGGCGGCGGCTACGAATTGGCCTTGGCCTGTGATGACATTGTGTTGGTCGATGACCGCTCGAGCAGCGTCTCCTTGCCCGAAGTACCTTTGCTCGGCGTATTGCCTGGAACAGGCGGTTTGACCCGCGTGACCGACAAACGCAAAGTGCGCCATGACCATGCTGATATCTTTTGTACCAGCGTGGAAGGCGTGCGCGGCCAACGTGCGGTCGATTGGCGTTTGGTAGATGAAATCGCCAAGCCCGCTAAGTTTGCAGAGGCTGTGCAAGCCCGCGCCACCCGTTATGCCGCGCAAAGCAAACGCGCTGGCGCTGCAGCCGCAGGCAAAGGCGTGAAATTGACGCCTTTGAACAAAACCACCAGCGCGGACGGTCTGACATACGAATATGTGCAAATCGCGATTGACCGAACAAAACGCACAGCAACGTTTACCGTTCATGCACCTAAATCTGCAGTGCCTACAACTATCGCCGGCATCGAAGCCGCTGGTGCCAATTGGTACCCCTTGCAAATGGCACGCGAATTAGACGACGCCATTTTAAGCATGCGTACCAATGAACTCGACATAGGCACATGGCTCTTGCGCACCGCAGGCGACGCGCAATTGGCCTTGCAATCAGACGCTGTGTTGTTGGACAACGCCAACCACTGGTTGGTCAATGAGACACTGGGTATGTTGCGTCGCACCTTGGCGCGTGTCGATGTCTCATCACGCTCGCTGTTTGCCTTGGTTGACGAAGGCTCTTGTTTTGCGGGTACCTTGGCTGAATTGGCTTTTGCCGCAGACCGTACCTATATGCTGGCCTTACCCGACGCCCCAGAAAAATCTCCCAAATTAGCTTTGAGCGCTTTGAACTTCGGTCACTTCCCGATGGTCAACCACCAGTCGCGTTTACAACGTCGCTTTTATGAAGAAGTACAACCCCTAGAAAACGTGCGCGCAGTGGTGGGTCAGATGCTAGACGCCGACCAAGCTTTGGCCTTAGGCCTCGTGACCGCCGCACCCGACGACATCGACTGGGCCGATGAAATTCGTATCGCGATTGAAGAACGCGCCTCTATGTCGCCCGACAGCCTGACCGGCCTAGAAGCCAATTTGCGCTTCTGCCAAAAAGAATCGATGGAGACACGCATCTTTGGCCGTTTGTCTGCATGGCAAAACTGGATTTTTAACCGCCCCAACGCTGTTGGCGAAAAGGGTGCGCTGAAGGTCTACGGCAAAGGCGAAAAAGCCGCATTTGATTTGAACCGCGTTTAATAAATTACCCACACTGGAGCACCCCATGACAACAGGCATCAACTACAGCGAAAAAATCCCGAACAATGTCGACCTCTCAGGCGACCGAACCTTGCAGCGCGCTCTGGAGCAATGGCAACCCAACTTCATCAACTGGTGGGACGACATGGGCCCTGAAGGTTCGACCGATATGGATGTCTATCTGCGCACAGCGGTGAGCGTCGACCCACAAGGTTGGGCGCAATTCGGTCACGTGAAGATGCGTGACTACCGCTGGGGAATTTTTATGAATCCAGGCGAACAAGACCGCAAGATCCACTTTGGTGACCACAAAGGCGAGAGCGTTTGGCAAGATGTGCCTGGCGAACACCGCGCCAACTTGCGTCGCATCATCGTGACGCAGGGCGACACCGAGCCAGCATCCGTCGAACAACAGCGCCACCTAGGACTGACTGCGCCAAGCATGTACGACTTGCGTAATCTCTTCCAAATCAATGTAGAAGAAGGCCGTCACTTATGGGCCATGGTGTATTTGCTGCACAAACATTTCGGACGCGATGGCCGCGAAGAAGCTGAAGCGTTACTTGAGCGTCGCAGTGGCAACGACGACAACCCACGCATCTTGCAAGCCTTCAACGAGCAAACCCCTGACTGGTTGAGCTTCTTTATGTTCACCTATTTCACCGACCGCGATGGCAAATACCAGTTGTGTGCGTTGGCGGAAAGTGCGTTTGACCCCTTGGCGCGCACCACCAAGTTCATGTTGACCGAAGAGGCGCACCACATGTTTGTAGGTGAGTCAGGTATTTCGCGCGTGATCCAACGCACCGTCGAGATGATGAACCAACTCAAAACTGATGATGTCAACAAACTGCGCGCAGCAGGCGTGATTGATTTGCCTACGGTTCAGCGCTACATCAACTTCCATTTCAGCGTCACTATCGATTTGTTCGGTGCGGATGAGTCTTCTAACGCTGCTACCTTCTATAGCTCAGGCTTGAAAGGTCGCTATGAAGAAGGCAAGCGCAATGACGACCACACTTTGCGTGGTGAGCATTACAAAGTCTTGGAAGTGGTCAACGGCCAGTTGCAAGAAAAAGAAGTGCCTATGCTCAACGCGTTGAACGAAGTGCTACGTGACGACTACATCACCGACTCGGTGGGTGGCGTCGAGCGTTGGAACCGTGTGATCACCAAGGCAGGTATTCCATTCAAGTTGACCGTTCCACATAAAGCGTTCCACCGCAACATTGGTGCGCTCTCTGGTAGCAAAGTGTCGCCTGATGGGCGCGTGGTGTCTGAGTCGGAGTGGAATGCCAAAGTGGGCGAGTGGTTGCCTACTTCGGAAGACCGTGCTTATGTGGCTAGTTTGATGGGCCGCGTTGTTGAGCCTGGCAAATTTGCGAATTGGATTGCGCCGCCTAACATGGGGATTAACCGTCAAGCTGTGGATTTTGATTACGTTCGGTTTAATTAATAATCATCTGCCATGAACGCCACCACAGAACTCATACAACAGCATCTGATCGACCCCGAGATTTGCATTCGTTGCAATACCTGCGAGGCCACCTGCCCTGTGGGCGCGATCACGCATGACTCGCGAAACTATGTGGTGAATGCTGAGATTTGCAATTTTTGCATGGCCTGCGTGCCACCTTGCCCAACGGGCTCGATTGACAACTGGCGCACGATGCCAAAAGCGTCTGCATACAGCGTCGAAGACCAATTGGGCTGGGACGAATTACCAGAGGTTTTACATGATCCAGCTTCTGCTTCTTCTGCATCAGCGCCTCAAACTTCAACTGCGCAACAAGAAGCAACAGCGTCTTTTGTCGCTTCAGATCCTGCACAGGCGCATGTATTTGAGTCCTCTAGCTACGGATCTACTATGCCACCCTGGTCTGCCGCGCATCCGTATGTCAATTTGCATGGCCCTAAATCTCCGATTACCGCCAAGGTGGTAGGCAATGTGCAAGTCAATGATGCAGGTACCGACAACGAAACGCACCACATCGTGTTGGACTTTGGCGGTATGCCGTTCCCCGTGTTGGAAGGTCAATCGATTGGTGTGATCCCACCCGGCGCGGACGCACAAGGCAAGGCACACCACGCGCGCCAGTATTCGATTGCGAGTCCGCGCAATGGTGAGCGCGCGGGGTACAACAACGTGTCTTTGACGGTCAAGCGGGTGGTGGAAGATCATCAAGGCAAGGCGGTGAAAGGTGTGGCGTCTAATTTCTTGTGTGACGTGAAAATTGGCGATGAAGTCCAAGTCATCGGTCCATTCGGATCAAGTTTCTTAATGCCCAACCATCCTAATTCGCACATCGTGATGATTTGTACGGGCACGGGTAGCGCGCCGATGCGCGCGATGACGGAATGGCGTCGCAGACTGCGCCAAAGCGGCAAGTTTGAAGGTGGCAAATTGTTGCTGTTTTTTGGCGCACGCACCCAGCAGGAGTTGCCTTACTTCGGTCCGTTACAAAAGTTACCCAAAGACTTTATTGATATCCATTTCGCGTTTTCTCGCACTCCGGGCCAGCCAAAGCGCTACGTGCAAGACGCTATGCGTGAACGAAGTGCTGATTTGGCGAACTTGTTGAAAGACAGCAACACCCATTTTTATGTATGCGGTTTGAAGAGCATGGAAGAGGGCGTTGTCATGGCGATGCGCGATATCGCCAATGACGCCGGAATCGGCTGGAATCAAATTGCCCCTGTGTTGAAGCGTGAAGGGCGCTTGCATTTGGAGACGTATTGAGTTCTGCTCTTACCTAGATCTTTGCAAACCAAGGTTGGCGTATGTACCCGTTGAATTTGGTGGCTCTTCACGGATTCGAACCGCGGACCTGTGGATTATGATTCCATCGCTCTAACCGACTGAGCTAAAGAGCCGAGCCTTAAATTATAGCGAGACTGCGGCGAGCGTTTTAAAGTTGTATGGCAAATGTGCCGTTACTTAAGAATTCACAGCGCTCTGCATAGCGCCAGACATCCGGTCAAAGTAAGCATTCGCTGCTTTGGTGGGAATCAAAAATTTGGTACGGCGGTTTTTGCCTTCAAAAGTCTGTTCTATCAAGCCACCTTCACGTAATTCGTCTAGTTTGCGGTGCAGTGTTGCAGGGCTGGCAATTTTGTTGAGCGCGATGGCTTGAGAGACGGTCAAAGTTTTGCCATCAAAATGCCGTACGGCAATTTCATTTAACAATTGCAAGGCAGTCACATCGATATCTTGAAGGCTGTTTCTACGACCGTCTAATGTTTGGACAATGCGGAGAAAACGAAGATATAAGTCGTTCATAACGGGACCTTGTCAATTTTAGGAGTGAGTAATTTTAAAGTGGTGAGCACCAAAGCCGTTCCCAGTAAATTCCCGAGGGCCATGACCAATAGGCTTTGTATAAATGCATCAGATTTGTCGTTGTAGAAATACCAGAGTTGGTGGAGTGTTGCACTGATCAAACCGAAAACAACAGACATTTGAAGAATAGCCTTGGATGTTATTTTGGTAAGTTCTTTGTCAATACCCAAGAAGTCAAAACAGATTTTGCGTGCAAGCAGAGGTGAGCCACCAGAAATCAAAGCAGTTATTAGGGTTCGTATAAAAGAGTCAAGAAAGTAGAACTCAAAGCCGATCAAAAGTGAGGCTAAGGCAACCCCGATAGCCCCATCGAGCGCCGCAATCAAGACGATAAGTAATTGAAACCCGCTGGGTGTGAAAACCCAATTGACACCATATGAAAACTCATAAGTATCAAAGAGAAGCTTGTTTAAATAGAAAATAACATAGTAAAAGAGTGCACAAGCTAAAACGAGAGCGATTCTTTTGGGTAATGGCATATTGAACAATGTTATGGCAGATACTTTTGCGAAACTAAACAGATAATATCCAGAAATTAATACCCTGCCTTGTGGCAAGTGGCTTTCCTAAATTTTCAAACGTATGAATGAGCAAGATGGAAGTGAAATTGAAAAACCAACAATATGTTGTGCCTCAATACCCAACGATTTTTTCTGCCCTGGGTCTCTTGGTGGTTGCCCTTAGTGGGTTGCTACCAGCAGGGACAGTTAGCGCCCAAAGCAAAGATGCATTGGTTTGTAATGTTGCTGATTTTAAAATGCTAGCGCTTGCAACCAATGATGAGCAAGCGCGCGAAAAATCTGTGAGTGATTGGCTGGCAAAATTTGGTAAGGTTTGTGCTGCAGACCAAATTACTTACATTCGCGGCAACCTTGCTCCATGGCTTGGAACAGCCAACACCATCAAGATCAATCAAAGCATCGAGACGCTATTGGCTGAGAAAAAAACCGCTCAAAAAAATTATGAAGCTGACACCAGCGAGCTAGAAAAGAATAAAAACAATATGCCTGTTAACAAACCACAGGCAGAGACTGTTTCTACCAAGCGCTAGTTCACAATTCGCTTGGACTGCGGTTTAGGTTTTATTGTCAGCTTTGGGCCTGCTACTTATTTGTAAAAACCGCCACCCGTTTGTTCACAAATGCGTCCATGCCTTCTTTCTGGTCTTCGGTCGCAAACAATGCATGGAATAAGCGGCGCTCAAACATCACGCCGTCAGATAAGCCACTTTCAAAAGCCCGGTTGACCGATTCTTTAGCGGCGCGTGTGGCCACTTGTGAGTAGCCGCAAATCATCAAAGCAGCGCCCAAGGTTTCTTCCATGAGTTTGTCTAATGGAACAACGCGGCTGACCAAGCCAGATTTTTCAGCTTCCACAGCGTCCATCATGCGTCCGGTCAAGGCCAAGTCCATCGCTTTGGCTTTGCCGACTGCGCGTGGCAAACGTTGTGTGCCACCAGCGCCTGGGATGATGCCAAGTTTGATTTCGGGCTGACCAAACTTAGCGTTATCAGCAGCGATGATGAAGTCGCACATCATGGCCAATTCACATCCACCACCCAAAGCGAAACCGCTCACCGCAGCGATGACCGGTTTGCGGACTGAGCGAATAATTTCCCAGTTGCGGGTGATGTAGTCGTGCACATACACATCGGCAAAGCTGTATGTGGCCATGGCACCAATGTCCGCGCCTGCGGCGAAGGCTTTTTCGCTACCTGTGATGATCATGCAACCAATGGCAGGGTTGTCATCGAACTCTTTGAGTGCGGCGCCCAATTCAGTCATGAGTTGCTCGTTGAGCGCATTCAGCTGCTTGGGACGGTTAAGCGTGACGACGCCTACTTTGTCAGCATCGATACGGGTTTGGATCATTTCGTAGGTCATGAAAGTTCTCTAGAGGTGGAGTTGAAAAAAGCCAACAATGGCAAACTCCATCCATCTTACTGTCTGGGTGATACCATGCCCGCCATTCTTGCCCCTATTCCCCTAAGCGCATTCAACATGAGTTCACCTCACGAGCAGTCCAACAAGCCAGAACTAGGGCTGACTTTGGCGGTCGTTATTCCCACTTTCAACGAATCACTCAATGTGGGTGTGTTGGTCGAGCGGTTGCACACCACTTTGCAGGGTGTTTCTTGGGAAGCGGTGTTTGTGGACGACGATTCACCAGACGGGACCGTGCAGCGCTTGCGTGAATTGGCGTCGACCGATCCGCATGTGCGCTGTATTCGCCGCGTGGGTAGACGAGGTCTCTCTAGCGCGTGCGTGGAAGGCATGTTGTCGACCAGCGCCCAATTTATCGCAGTGATGGACGCAGACTTGCAACACGACGAAACTTTGTTGCCCACTATGTTGGCTGCTTTGCGCGATGAACACTATGACCTCGCGATTGGTACCCGCTACATGGATGGCGGCAGTGTGGGTGACTGGGACAATAGCCGACGCAACACTAGTCTATTTGCTACTACTTTGAGCCAGCGCTTATTGGGCTTAACCATCAAAGACCCGATGAGCGGTTTTTTTATGTTGCGCCGCCATGTGATCGAAGACGCGGTGTACAAGCTTTCGAATATGGGATTCAAAATTTTGGTGGATGTGGTGGTTTCCTCGCCGAAGACTTTAAGAATCAAAGAGATTCCATTTCGCTTTGGCCTTCGTGTAGCGGGTGAAAGCAAACTAGACAACCGCGTGGCATGGGATTACCTCATGCTTTTGGCGGATAAAACCGTCGGTCGCTACATCCCTGTGCAATTGGTGTCTTTTGCCAGCGTCGGTGCGGTGGGCGTGTTGGTGCATTTGAGTATTTTGTGGGCGGGCATGGCAGTGCTGTCTATGCCGTTTGTGGTGGCGCAAACTTCGGCGGTGTTGATATCGATGGTGTTTAACTTCTTCCTCAACAACGCATTGACTTACCGTGACAAACAATTACACGGCTGGGCGTGGTGGGGTGGGTTAGTCAAATTCATGCTGGCTTGTGGCATTGGTGCCGCCTCGAATGTCGGCGTTGCATCCTATATATATAGCGACTGGGGTTACTGGTTGTTCTCAGGCTTGGCCGGCATTTTGGTGGGGCTGATGTGGAATTACGTCACCACATCACTTTTTGTGTGGCCACAAAAACGCAAAGGCTGATGTGATGCGTTGGACTCCCAGAGTTTGGATGGGCGTTGGTGTAGGCGTTCTGCTGCACCTTGTGATGGGTGCGCTCATCGACCTCTCACCAGATGAAGCACATTACGCGCTATACGCTTCCCACCTCGATTGGAGTTATTACGACCATCCTCCCTTGGTCGGTTGGTTGCAGTGGCTGTTTTTGCAATTCGGTGGCGCTAACGTGTGGATGCGTGTGGTACCCATGTTGGCTTGGGTGCTCACTGCTTGGGGTGTGATGCGTTTGTGTGATGCGATGTATCCAGAAATCGCCAAGAGTTCCGTGTTTGGTTTGCGTGTGGATCTGCTGTTGCTGCTGCTTAGCCCCATTCCGCATTTACTGGGTTTTGCTCTTACACCCGATGCTTTGCTGATGCCGCTCACCTGTTGGGTGATGTGGCTGACTTGGCAACTGTGCCAACCGGATGAAGTCTTACCTAAAAAGAAAAACGCTAACCAAAAACTCGCCACCCAGCAGACAGTTGTCAATTCGAATCAGATGCTGACTTGGCTATTGCTAGGTCTTGCATTGGGCTTGTCCGGTTTGGCCAAATACACCGCAGTACTTTTGGCATTAGGCGTTGTGATGGCCCTGTGTCTTTACAAAGGCTGGCGTTGGTTATTACAACTTGGGCCTTGGCTAGCTTTTGTGGTGGCTTTGTTGTGTGTGCTGCCAGTGCTTTATTGGAATGCCATCAACGATTGGGCCTCGTTTGTGTACCAAGCAAACCACGCAGCAGGTAGTAAAGCGTGGCAAGCGCGCAAGTTGTTGCTTTATGTAGTGGTGGTCATTATTTCGTTTGGCTTGATAGCGCCTTGGGCTTTAAGAAAGCATGCGCGGTCTGCTAAGTCGTATCACGCCAATGCAACAGTTTCTGTTCCCAATCTGTCTTCGCAAAAAACGCAATTTCCCGCGCCAGGCTTTTTGGTTGCGTCTTTTGGAGTTCCAGGGGTGTTGCTGTTGTTTTACCTATCGGGCAGGGGTAGTACCTTGCCGCATTGGGTAGCGCCGTTTTTCATTGCTTTGTTACCCATGATCTCTGCCGGTGTGGTGGGCTTGATTGCTCATCACCCGCGCATGGTGAAGTCGGTATTGGCTCTCCAAGGCCTTATTTGCATGGCTATGTTCGCACTCATGTTGACGGGTGGATTCACCTCTGAAAACGAAAAGCAAGCCCTGACACCTCCAGGTGTTGGTGTCGACGAAGCAGCAAAAAATCCATTTGCAGATTTGCACGGATGGTCGCAAGCCGCAGAACTTGGTGTGCGTTGGGCCAAAGAGAAAAATGTTCCAACACTCGCAGTGACCAATTGGACACTTGCGAGCCGTATCGCTTGGTATGCCCGTCCCATGCCTGTGAAGGTGGTCAATGCCCACGGTGACCAATTCGATATTTGGTTTGGTCGGTTTTCACCGCATGACGATGTGATTTGGATCGATTGGTCTTTGATGAGTTTTGCACCGCCAGTCGGCGATACGCAATTTGCCCGTTGTGATGTGCTCGAGAACTTGCCCGTGCGGGTCGCGGGCCGTCAAATTGCACACTTCAATCTATCGCATTGCCAAGACTGGCAGGGGTATGGCAAATGAGTGCGGTAGTGGCTGTCATGGGACTTTTGCTGGCCATTGGTTTGCAAGTCACCCAGGTGCAGCAAACGCCATTGTTTATCGTGGTCAATGCCTTGACGGTCTTGAACCCGCAATGGTGGGCAGGCTTGACATTTTTAGGCGATACCGCAGTCACGTTGTGTGTGATGGCACCCCTATTGCTTATGCGTCCAACGATGTGGGTGGGCGTATTAGCCGCTATTCCTGTTGGAGGCATCACTTCGCTGACATTGAAATGGTTGTTCGATGCGCCACGGCCTGCGGAAATATTGGCGTTGACCGACTTTCATGTGGTGGGTTCTGTGTTGCGTGGACACAGCTTTCCTTCGGGGCACACCATCACTGCATTTGCCGCGGCTGGCGCAGTGTGGTCTTGCATATGGTTTGGGAACAGAAAAAATTCTGCAATCGATAGCACGGCGACCTATCAAGACACCCATTTGGATGTGTCGTCATGGTTTGCATTGGCATTTGCTTTTCTTGTCGCTGCTTTAGTAGGTGTTTCACGCATGGCAGTGGGGGCGCACTGGCCTTTTGATGTATTGGCGGGTGCCTGTGTTGGTTGGCTAGCTGGACTCAACGGCGCCTACATCGCACAACGCTGGCAAAGCGCTTGGCAAACCACTAGGAGCGTTTGGTTATTGCATTTTTTTTGTTGTGCGCTTAGTTTGGATTTGCTCAATAGAACATTTGAAGACCCCATTGGCGTTTATATGTTGTGGCTTGGCGTGGTGTCCACGTGGGGCGCACTGGCGGTGAAATGTTTGCAATCATTAATTTCTGCGGGTAAACATTAACCAACCGCTCGGTCGGTGAATGGTAAATTCTCATTAGATAACCCTCCCTGAATGCAGCACCAATTCGCTATGCAAAACACAAAATCCACAGACCCAGAAGCTTCTCTTGAAAGCAGCGTTTTATTTGAAGCCCGAGGTGCAGTGGCCTTGGTCACGCTCAATCGTCCTCAGGCACTCAACAGTTTCACGCGCCAAATGCACCACGACTTGTGGGCTGCCTTAGACATGGCAGAGGCTGATTCAAAAATTCGTGCGTTGGTTATCACAGGTGCTGGTAGAGGCTTTTGTGCGGGCGCTGATTTGTCAGAATTTGATTTCGCACCTGGCCCTGATTTGGTCAAGCGTGCGGACCCGGGTCCTGTGATCGACCAAGCCTTCAACCCCACTGCGCGCCGCCTGCAAAATTTGCGCATTCCAACAATCGCCGCCGTCAATGGCGTGGCTGCTGGGGCAGGTGCATCACTGGCCATGTGTTGCGATATCGCGGTTGCGTCGCCTGCCGCTAGTTTTATTCAAGCTTTCAGCAAAATCGGTTTGATACCAGATGCAGGGGGCAGTTGGTTGTTGGTGGAACGTTTAGGCATGGCGCGCGCCATGGCCTTGGCCATGACAGGAGACAAACTTTCTGCTGACAAAGCCAAAGAGTGGGGTTTGATTTGGGACGTGGCAGAAGACAGCTTAGCTGCAGCCCTCGCATTAGCCGAGCGTTTGGCTGTGATGCCCACCAAAGCTCTGGTGGCAACGCGTCAGTTATTGCGTGATGCAGGCACACGCACCTTCACCCAACACCTTGATGTAGAGCGCGACACCCAATCTGCTATGGGGCGCACTCACGATTACATCGAAGGTGTGAACGCTTTCTTACAAAAGCGCGCACCAGAATTTAAAGGCGAGTAAGCGCAATGGACACGCAAGCCCAAACAATTACGCAAGCTCAAGCTCATGCACTAGCCGAGCAAGTTGGCAAAACCATGTACGCGATCGACACCGCCACCAAAGACACCATGGGTATTACGCTGCAAGAGTGCGCACCTGGGCGCGCGACCATGCGTATGGAGGTCAAGCCGCTGCATTTAAATGGCCACCAAATTTGCCATGGCGGTTTTATTTTTACGCTGGCAGATTCCACATTTGCATTTGCCTGCAACAGTTACAACAAAGCGGCTGTAGCTGCAGGTTGCAGCATTGAATTTCTAAAACCTGCGCATGTGGGCGATGTGTTGACCTGCGTTGGCATTGAGCAAACCTTGTCTGGCAGACACGGTATTTACGATATGCGCGTGACCAACCAACACGGCGACACCATTGCCATGTTCCGTGGCAAGAGTGCGCAAATTCAGGGCACGGTGATTCCAGCATGAGCCAAACATCATTTCCCTTAGAACCGATTGAAAAAGCCAGTATCGATGAGCTGCGTGCTTTGCAACTCAAACGTTTGCAAGCCACTTTGCAGCATGCTTATGCCAATTCACCTGCATACCGTGCGAAATTTGATGCTGCGGGCGTACATCCAGACGACTGCAAAAGTCTGCAAGACCTAGCAAAGTTTCCCTTCACTACCAAAGCCGATTTACGGGACAACTATCCGTTTGGCATGCTGGCAGTGCCACGTCCGCAATGTGTGCGCATACACGCGTCCAGTGGAACCACGGGTAAGCCTACTGTCGTGGCCTATACACAAAATGACGTGGATATGTGGGCCGACATGGTGGCGCGTAGCATTCGCGCTGCAGGCGCCAAGCCAGGCGACATGGTGCATGTGAGTTATGGCTATGGACTATTCACGGGGGGCTTGGGTGCACATTACGGCGCTGAGCGTTTAGGTTTGACGGTCGTGCCTTTTGGCGGCGGACAAACTGAGCGGCAAGTGCAGTTGATACAAGACTTCAAGCCCAACTTGATCATGGTTACGCCTAGTTATATGTTGGCAATAGCCGATGAGTTCGAGCGGCAAGGTTTAAACCCCGCAGAGTCGAGTTTGCGCTTGGGTATTTTTGGCGCTGAGCCTTGGACTAACGATATGCGCCGTGCGATCGAAGTGCGTTGTGCCATCGATGCGGTAGACATCTATGGTTTGTCTGAAGTGATAGGTCCTGGTGTTGCAAGCGAATGCGTCGAAACAAAAGATGGCCCCACGATTTGGGAAGACCATTTTTATCCTGAAATCATCCATCCAGAAACAGGGGAGCCTGTAGCCGATGGTGAGATGGGGGAACTTGTATTCACCAGTCTTACCAAAGAGGCCTTACCCATCATTCGCTACCGTACCCGCGACCTCACGCGATTATTACCAGGTACTGCGCGCACCATGCGGCGTATGGAAAAAATCACGGGTCGCAGCGACGACATGATGATCGTGCGTGGCGTCAATGTGTTTCCCTCGCAAATCGAAGAATACATTTTGAAGCGTGCAGAACTCGCGCCGCATTACCAATGTGTGTTGACGCGTGAAGGGCCCATGGACAACTTGTCCGTGTTGGTCGAAACACGGCCTGGAATTGATCCCGCAAGCCCTCAAGCGATTGCCGCCGCTAAACAGCTGCAGCACGATGTCAAAACATTTGTAGGTACCAGCATCGCAGTTGAGCTAAAGCCAGAAGGTGGTGTGGAGAGAAGCCTCGGTAAAGCCAAACGTGTTGTCGATTTACGAAAATGAAAGTCTTGCTTTAACTATTTTCTTTTGGCGACTAAAGCACATTGATCTCTAGAGACAAAGCCAATAGCAAGACTTAGTTCAACCAAGCCTTCACTTTATTTGCCTCAGTAATAGCCAAACGCCAAGTGGTATGTTCTTTGGCTTTGGGCAAGGTGAGTGGAATTCGCAAAATTTGGCGATCGCGGCTGATCAAGGCAGTTACTTTTTTGCCCCATCCGGCGTAGAGCAATACATCGTCTAATTTTTGTAGACGCCAAACAGACTTGTTGACTTCTACGCCCAGCCACTCATCTGCCGGCGCAAATCCTGCCGTGTGCGCAGGAGAGTCGTTGAGGACTTGCTTGATTAGCACGCCGCGTTCTTCCACCACGCGTAAACCTAATGCTTGCGCTAGCTGCGCTGGGTCATGGTGGATGGTGACGCCGTGTGCGGCCAATAGTTTTTCAAGCGGCAACTCGCGTGTGCTGTGCACCCATGCATTGAGATCGCTTCGCCAAGAGCGTCCTGTGAGATCTTTCAATACGTCTAGCAAATCGGCTTCTTGCATAGGACCGGCCTTGCAGCGTTTCCACAAAGCACGCATCACATCGTCCAAGGTCACGCTGTGGTTACGCACGCCATGTTGGCGCAAACTCAAATCTAGGCAAAGCGCGACCAAAGCCCCTTTGGTGTAGTAACTGACGGTGAGGTTGGGGCTGTTCGCATCTTGCAAGTAATACTTGGTCCACGCCTCAAAACTCGATTGCGCCACGGTATGTACTTTGCGCCCTGGAGTCTGTAGGACTTGGTTGATGGTTTTATTGAGCAAACGCAGATACTGCGCATCGTCTATCAGGCCGGAGCGACGCAAAAGCTTATCGTCAAAGTAACTGGTAAAGCCTTCAAAAAACCAGAGTAACTCGGTGTAGTTTTCTTCTGAGTAGTCATAGCGCGCAAAATCGACAGGACGCAAACGTTTGACATTCCATGTATGGAAGTACTCGTGGCTGATAAGGCCAAGCAATGTGGTGTAGCCGTCGCTAGGCGTTGTCATGGCGTCGCTGAACAAACGCGGTAAGTCACTGCGCTGACAAATCAAGGCGGTGGAGTTATGGTGTTCTAAGCCACCATATCCATCGCCCACCGCATTGAGCATAAAAACATAGCGTTCAAAAGGAATTTGTGAGCGTTTATTGCCGTGCCAAAAACTGCAAATGGTTTCGCAAATAGCTTGTGTATCTTTAAGCAAACGCGCGCCATCCAATGTAGGCGGAGCACCTGCTACAACAAACTCGTGCTCGACCCCCATCACCTTAAAGTGCCCTGACCAGAATGCTCCTATTTCCACAGGTGTATCTGCCAAGACGTCGTAATTAGGCGCTGAGTAGGTGCCAAAGCCTTTGCGATCTACCTTGACTGGAGTGAGACCAGTTGCGACCTTCCAATCTTGGGCGTGTTGAGGCGGTTGAAGTTCCAAAACATGCGTTGCATCATGTTGGCCATCTACTTGTAAACAAAGGCTGGTGGCATTAAAAAAACCACGATGTGCATCAAGCCAAGCAGTGCGTACCGAGTTGTCGTGCGCATGCACGTGGTATTGCAAGTTAAGGGTTTGCGTGGTATCGCAGACTATTTGCCAAGTGTTTTTGTTTAGTTGCGTAACTTCAATATTCTTCTTGCCTTGTGAAGCGCGAAGTCCAATGAGTTGTTTGGAGAACTCTCGCACCATGTAACTGCCGACGATCCAAACTGGCAGAGAAACGCGCTGTATGGCTGCAGGTTGTGCAATGCGGAGTGTCACGCCGAAGAGATGTCCGTGAACATTATGTGCATGGACGCAATAGTGGATAGCATATGGCATATTTACTTGCTAGCGTCAGCTAACATTTTTTCAATTTGCACAGTATTGATGGCACCTGGAACGCGGGCCCCGTCTTGCGCGATCAAAGTGGGTGTGCCGGTAATTTTGAATTTACGACCAAATTCAACATTGCGATCGATGGCGGCGGAATTACAGTTGGCGTTTACAAGCGTTTGATCTTTAAGCATCAGTTGCGCCCAAGCAGTCGCGGGGTCTTTAGCGCACCAAACATTGCGTGACTTAGTCACAGAATCGTCGCCCAAAATGGGATACAAGAATAAATAAATTGTGACGTTATCGACTTTGGCAAGGTCTCTTTCAAAACGCTTGCAGTAGCCACAGTTGGGATCTTCAAAGACCGCGAGCTTGCGTTTGCCATTACCACGAACAATAGTGATGGCGTCTTTAACGGGTAAGCTGGAGAATTCAATAGCGCTGAGTTTCGCTTCACGCTCTTCCGTCAAATTACGCTTGCTCTTGGTATCGATCAAACTGCCTTGGATTAAAAAATTACCTTCGGCGTCGCTGTAGTAAATCTCATTGGTGCTCAAGCGGATCTCGTACAAACCAGCCATAGGGCTGCGCGTGATTTCTTCGATGCGAGGAATTTGCGGAATGCGCTCGCTCAAATTCTTACGAATTGTTGCTTCATGGCCTTGCGCCCGTGTATGCGAACCAACCCCCATCGCTACTAGCAATATGCTTGTTTGAAATACTAAGAAAAGATATTTTTTTAGACAGTTCATAAAAGTGAAGGGTAGAAATTGAAAAAAACGTCACAAGTAAACATCAGCGCATCGCCTGCTGCATCGTCCACTGTTTGAGTGGGGCGATGGCATCAAAACTATTCATTCCCCAATTGCGTAGTGCCTGCACGCTGGTGTTGGGGTGGTCAAATAAACGTTGTAACCCATCGCAAGCTGCCCATGCAGGCAAGATGCCCGCCTTGCGGGCGCGCTCATAACGACGTAAAAAATAGCGATCGCCAACACTGCGCCAATAGTCAGTACTAAGTCGCGCTTCAAGCACGCTGGCCAATTCCACTGCGTCTGCAATACCAAGGTTTAAACCTAATCCTGCAAGCGGGTGGATCGAATGGGCTGCATCTCCAGCCAGCACCCAAGCACCGCCATCCGCAAATGTGCCAGTCCATTGTTTGACATGCGCCAATTGCAAAGGCCAAGTGGCACGTTCGCTGACCAATTCAAAATTGCCTGCTACGCCATGGCTTGCGTTTTGTAATGCAGATATAAAGTTTTCAGTACTCAGTGCCATCACTTCTTGCGCGCGCGCTGGCGGCAAGGACCACACCACGCCATAGGTGTCACCTTTAGCACCACCCAGCGGTAGTAGGGCCAAAATTTCCAAGCCGTTGTGATGGTGTGCAAACCACTGCATCGCTTTTTGTCCATGCGGCGTGCTTGCGCGGATACGCGTGGCAACTGCGGTTTGCTGGTAGGGCAACTCTTCTGTTTCCACTTGCAAGTCTTGGCGCGTATGGCTATTACGACCTTCGCAAATGATGGTGAGTTGCGCGGCTTGTGGCGCATCTAACAAAGCAATATTGTGTTGGTAGCGAAAGGCATCGCCCAAATGCGCTTCTAAAACAGGTACATCCACGATCCATGTCAAGCCATCAGGAGTCGGACTTTCAAAATTCACGCAACCACCATCGTCGCCCCATACTTGCATATCCATCACAGGCGTGGCGTGAAGGGCATTCGGCCAACACCGTAGACTGCTTAAAACATCTCTGGACGCGCTATTGAGTGAGTAAGCCCTGACATCAGGTTTTGTAGAGCTGGGTTGAGTGACCAAGCTAACTTGCAAATTTTGTCGCGCCAAGAGGAGGGCAAGCGTTCGCCCAACGATGCCGTCGCCACGTATACAAATATCAAAGGTTTGCGCCATAGCTACGATTGTAGGAGCGCATACCTAAAACCCTTGCTCGCTACAATGTTGCCCTTTGCGCTTCACGACTTCACCTCTTTGCGCAGGAGGTGTCCCAGAGGAATTTCCATGAGTTTGAAATGCGGCATCGTGGGCTTGCCCAACGTTGGCAAATCCACCCTGTTCAATGCCCTGACCAAAGCTGGTATCGCGGCGGAGAACTATCCGTTTTGTACGATCGAACCCAATGTAGGTGTGGTCGAAGTGCCTGACCCCCGTTTGCAACAACTTGCCGATATCGTCGCGCCAGAGCGAACTGTCCCTGCCATCGTTGAATTTGTAGATATCGCAGGCTTGGTCGCGGGCGCAAGTACGGGCGAAGGTTTGGGCAATAAATTTCTGGCGCACATCCGTGAAACCGATGCGACGGTGAATGTAGTGCGTTGCTTTGAAGACGACAACGTTATTCACGTCGCTGGCAAGGTAGATCCCATTTCGGACATCGAAGTCATTCAAACCGAGTTGTGTCTCGCCGATTTGTCTGCTGTTGAAAAAGCATTGCACCGCGTCACCAAAACCGCACGCTCGGGCGACAAAGAGTCAGCCAAATTGGTGGCGATTTTGGAGAAATGCCAAACCGCATTGAACAA
>Ga0214921_10003725_pt1 | contig 23044 bp, 17 predicted proteins | sample LL1505_MetaG_FD_177992 | JGI IMG/M metagenome (GOLD analysis project Ga0214921, IMG submission 177992) | Freshwater microbial communities from Lake Lanier, Atlanta, Georgia, United States - LL-1505 | ecosystem: Environmental > Aquatic > Freshwater > Lake | place: USA: Georgia | collected... | reverse complement strand
ATTATGATGGTTCAAGAGATTTACGTTTGACTGAACCATCTACATATACATTTACTGTAAAAAGATATGCAGAATTATTGATGGATACATATTTAGTAGTTACGTTACCTGATATATGGAGTCCAGTTTACCCACCGACACCTGATACTAATGAACAATGGGTTCCATACGGTTTTCGATGGATAAAAGATTTGGGAACACAAATAATAAGTGAAATATCTATAACATGTGGTTCACTAACTTTACAAAAATATACAGGTGATTATATTTCAGCAATGGTAGAGCGCGATTTTTCAGAAGAAAAAAAGAAATTATTCAATGAAATGTCTGGAAATATACCAGAATTAAATGATCCTGCAAACGCATACACTAGAGATAATACATACCCATCTGCATGTTATACACAAAACCCACTAGGGGCAGAACCATCAATACGTGGTCGCACATTATATATTCCAATAAATACATGGTTTACATTGAATAGTGGGTGTGCGTTCCCATTAGTCGCTTTACAATATAATGAATTAGTAATATCTGTAACATTAAGACCAATACAAGAATTATTTCAAATACGTGATGTATTTGATATCAATTATAATTTTCCATATATTCAACCAGACTTCAACCAAACCCAATTTCAAATGTATCGATTTTTACAAACACCACCTAGTGCAATGTTACGTTCGACAGATTATACAAATATAGTATCTACATGGAACGCTGATGTTCATTTAATTTCTACATATTGTTTTTTATCAAAAGATGAGGCGAAGGTATTTGCATCACAAGATCAAGTATATTTAGTAAAAGATGTATTCAATTATTTCTTTGAAAATGTTACTGGATCAAATCGCATAAAAATCAATTCAAATGGTATGATTTCGAATTGGATGTTTTATTTACAACGTAATGATGTTAATTTACGTAATGAATGGAGTAATTATACCAATTGGCCATACAATAATTTACCATCTAATATTGTAATTGCACCAAGTGCTCCATTACCTGGAACAGATCTAGAATATGGTATGAGCGTAAACCCTAATTTTGGTAATATTTTTAATAGTGGTATAACAATTACCGGTGATTATCATTCTGAAAATCAAAAAGAAATTATGGAAACAATGGGTATATTATTGGATGGTGAATATCGCGAAAATGCGCAAGTAAGTGGTATTTATAATTATATTGAAAAATATACAAGAACTCGAGGTTTTGCAAAAGACGGTCTATACTGTTATAATTTCTGTTTAGATACTGATCCATTTCAATATCAACCATCTGGTGCTATCAATCTAAGTAAATTCAGAAATATACAGTTAGAAATAACGACTTATGTTCCGCCAGTTGACTCTATAAATTCAGCAGTTAATATTATTTGTGATGGTAATGGTAATCCAGTAGGTATAGAAAAATCGAATTGGAGATTATATGAATATAACTATAATCTTGTATTATATGAAGAACGATATAACATTTTATCATTTATCGGTGGCAATTGTGGGATGTTGTATTCAAGATAGTTTTAGTCTATTAGTATAGTATTATATTATAATATGTATATATAGAACAATATAATGGAAAAATTTAGTGATAATAATTTTCAAGTAATTAATATGAATTATAAATTGAAAAAAATAAAAAATAAAAAAAAGAACAAAAACAATTATAAAAATATCGAAACATTTGAAACATTGGATAATATTCAAACGGAAAGTCTCTCAAAAAAAGATTCAAATAAAGAGATTTTAAACAATACAATAGAAGGATTTAAAGATTCTGATTATGATGGTATTGATAATGTAAAAGATAATAAAAAAAAGGGAGGCGCTTCTCCTATAGATAAATTAACAGAGCTAATAAATAAATTTTACAATTCTGTTGTTAATACTAATCATGTTATTGCAAAAAAAATAGCAATGTTACTTTCAAATAATAAAGCAAAAGAAAAAGATGTTGTTAAGATACGTCAATATATTGTATGGTGTGAATCTGTATTAGCTGCATCATACGTAACATATAATATGTTTTTTATTATGTATTATAAAGATATTGATGGTACACAATTAATTGATATATCACGAAAAAGAGCTGAAGAATATGAAAAGGAATTAAATGACAAAAGATCTTTATTTGTTTTTCCATTCAATATATTTTTGTATTTTTTTAAATATTCAATATATTTAACAGAAGTTATTAACAATGTTTTAACTAATAATAAAGATAAAGATAAAGATAAGGATATTAGTTATTCATTTAATTTTTTAATTATTTTTATATTTCTAGTTATTTTTTTCAAATATTCAGCTTTATTTATGAAAGATTTCTTGATCAGTGCATTAAAATTCAAGTATACAATATTTTCTGGTTTTGTACTTATTACAATTGTTTTATTATGGGGCAGTGATTTTGTTACTACATTCAAAGAAAAAATAGTAATGTTGGGTAAAGGTGGTAGTATTTCAGATTTTTGTTTATTTTTATTGAATCGATTTATAAAATTATTGATGGTTTTATTTCTTGGTGTTCCTATGAGTATTATTATGTTTGTATTTTATATTTATATTTATGCTTTTGGATCAATATTTTATTACAGAAATTTCAGTTTTACAAAAACATACGAAACTATAACTAAAATTAACGAATTTATAAAAAACAGTAAAATGAAAAAAGAAGTAGATAAAAACTCTTTTATGGAAATGCTAGGTGTAAACTATATTATGAGTATAATAGATTTTATGTATTCTAAATTAATTTTAACGGCATTTATAATAATATTTATAATTGGTTTTTTCGATTATTATAAAAATATATCATTAACGAGTGGTAATCTAAGAAAGACCTTGCTCTTAATAAAAATCTGTTTAATTGCAATTTTTGCGGCAGTAATTATGACGATTTATATTTTAGAAAAACGTAACGAAATAAAATTAGGATCAAACGGAGGACCAAATAATGAAGAATGTAAAATAAATGTAAATAAAACAATTTAAAATACAATGATTTAAAAAAGTACTCATAATATTAATATTATGACAAAAAACAACAATAAAAACAAACAATTGCCTATGGTGAGTGTTTGTACACCAACATTCAATCGTCGCCCTTTCATTCCTATTATGTTTGAATGTTTTCGTAATCAAGATTATCCAAAAAATCGTATTGAATGGATCATAGTTGACGATGGAACTGATAAAATAAAAGATCTAATAGAAACATCAAATATTCCCAATATTCGTTATTTTCAAATAGATAGAAAAATGAATCTTGGTGAAAAACGTAATTATATGCATAAACATGTAAAGGGTGATATTATTGTCTATATGGATGACGACGATTATTATCCACCTGAACGTATTTCACATGCTGTTGAACGGTTAGAATCAGATAAAAAAGCATTATGTGCAGGAGCAAGTGAAATTTATATTTATTTCAAACATATTCAACAAATGATTCAATGTGGTCCGTATGGTCCTAATCACGCAACTGCGGGAACATTTGCATTTCGCAAAGAATTATTGAATTTTACTAGGTATGAAGACCATGCTGCAGTAGCGGAAGAAAGAGCATTTTTAAAAGATTATACAATTCCTTTTGTACAATTAGATCCAATGAAAGCGATTTTAGTTTTTTCACATGAACATAATACGTTTGATAAGCGAAAAATGTTGAAAAATCCACATCCCGACTATTTCAAAGAATCACCAAAAACAGTGGACATGTTTATTCGAAAACCACATGAATCAAAGATAAAATCATTTTTTATGAAAGATATTGATGCTCTGTTGGATTCTTATGAACCAGGACAGCCAAAAATGAAGCCAGATGTGTTGAAACAAATAAAAGAAATAGAAGATGAGAGAGAAAAAATGATACAAGAAGAAATGGCAAAAATAAATAATCAACCTATTACAATACAACGACCAGGAGAACAACCAGTTCAATTAACCAATGTAGAGGTCGTAAATATTATAAATAGTCAGCAAGAACAGTTGAAGCAAATGCAACCAATTGTCGATAAATTAAAAGAGGCTGAAAAAATTATTAATATGTTACAAAAACAATTAATAGAAAAAACAAAAGAAACTATGGAATTGAAGTCAAAGATACGAAAATACGAACAGAAGTCCAATGAGTCCAATGTTTTCACAAAGATACCAATAGAGATAGTTAATAATACAAAAAAGTCTGATCCTGAAATAATAGTTGATATAGATTGTACGTAAATTATAATAAATAATTATATTGATATTTATTATAAATTTAGATACATTAGGAATAATGTCTATGATTACATTTGTAACTGCATTTTTTAATATTTATAAACATCCATCAAATTCAGATATTATAAAATATAGATTTGATAGATTCAAAGAAATAGCAACAACCGGTATACAATTATGTGTTTATACTGAACCCGATTTTATAGAAACATTTAATGAATTAATAAAAGAATTTCCAAAGATAAAATTGATGAATCCTATAAACTTGAAAAAGTCAAATATATCGATAATTTGCTCATCGATCGATTATACTTTACCAAGTACTAGAAATGAAGAAAAAGATAATGATGAATTCATGATATTTATAAATACAAAATATCAATTATTAGAAAATGCAATAACGAACAATCCTTGGAATTCTAGTTATTTTGCATGGATTGATTTCAGTTTATCACATATTTTCAAAAATTTGAAGGAATCTCAGGCACAATTAGTGTTTTTATCCAAATTAAAACTTGACAAAAAATTTTTTACAATCGGAGGTTGGGAAAAAAGAAAAACACCATTTGAAGTATTAAACAATGATAATGTTGTATGGCGTTTTTGTGGAGGATTTTTATTGGGTGATACTGATTCTGTAAAAGAATTTACAAATTTATCAAATCAATACTTACATGTATTTATGAATAAATATAAAAAACTTACTTGGGAAGTAATTTTTTGGTCTTGGTTAGAAACATTTGTTGGTTGGAAACCTACATGGTTTCATACAATGTTTAATGATGGAATTATCAAAATACCGGTTCAATTATATTGTAAATTATTGAATAATACTATAAAAACTATTTATAATTATCAAATTCATGAAAATTTCGTACCGTCATCGGCATGTCATGTATATTATAAAGGACACCATTTTTTAAATACTCGATATATAAATTATTTGATAAGAGAAGATGGTAGTTATTACTTTTTAGATCCAGATTCACATATAATTACAAAAAATTATGTTTCTTTATTGAATAAAAGCTTTATTCCAAATAGTTATGTTGGTATGGATGATAATAGCATCGATCTAACGCAAACAGAATATCCAAATGGTAGCTCTTGTAATATTTTTGGGTTAGAAGATATACGTTTATATGAATATAATAGCAAAATACGGTTTATTGCTACAAACCGAAACTTTGCACCCATAAATAAAAATAGAATGATAATTGGCGATTATAATATTGAAACATTAAAATATGATAATTGCAAAATGATTGAATCTCCAAATGACTCGGTTTATGAAAAAAACTGGATACCAATTGTAACAAAAGATATAGAAAATACTTCGAATATGGTTGAATATTTTATTTATAGTTGGTGTCCAATGGATATTTGTAAAATAAACCCAGAAACTAATGAATTAGTATCAGTAAAGAAATACTATAACACTATTACTGCACCGAATTTTAATAGAGTTCGCGGCTCTAGTGTATTTATTGATCTAGGTAATTATTTATTAGGGGTGGTTCATTTTAGTGATGATAATGTTCCTAGGAATTATTATCATATGTTAGTAGCTTTGAACAAAGCCACGTTATGTCCCATTAAATATTCTCAGCCATTTTGTTTTCAACATATAGGCATTGAGTTCTGTATAGGATTTTGGAAACAAGATAATAATTATTTATTTTGGGTTTCAAAAATAGATAGAAATCCTTGCATGATAAAAATTGATGCTAACGAAATACCATTATGTTTTGATTTTCCTTTTATATAATTATTTCATCTTCACTCATCATCATCTAATAAATCATCTGTTACTAAAGCATCTTTTTTCACATTTTTATCTAGATAACGATATAGACGTTTTATATCTAATTTTGTTATATTATAATTTTCAAATATTTTTTCTATTTCACATAATTTATCATTGTTATTACATAAATCCTCACCATTGAATAAACGTATTTCTTGAAACAATGTAAATAAATCTTTTTTATCCATCTCTAATTCTTGTGACAAATTATAAATAAATAACATATTATTATATTCAGTGGAATATTTTGTAAGAACCTTTGTAAAACGTATTTCATTATTAAAGATATTTTTATTTTCTGGAAAACTATCATGATATAATTTGTTGTTATGAAATGTTTTGATTAGAGAACTCATCTCATTAAATTGCCATATTTGACTCTGAAATGTAATACGATCTATATAATCAGCAAAACACATATTATTCAATATTTTTAAATAAAACGGTATTGATAATTTGTTTGATTTACTTGAAATAGCATCTACAATATTTTCATGCCATAAAAGAGCTACAATAGTTCGGTCTGTCTCATTCATAAATCGATTATGCTCTTCCATTTTTATGGGATTGTTTATCAATGTATATGTTATTTTTTTAGAATCTTCATTATATGATTTTTTATGAAAAATAGTTTCGATTATTTCTTCATTTAATAATTCTGGTTTGTTTAATACGATTTTATTGACAAATTCTAATTTTCTCATATCACCTTGTATATAATTCAAAACCGTATTTTTACAATTATTTATTTTTTTAGTTGGTAATATTGTATCTAATAATAGTCCCATTTGTTGATTAGTAGGTGATTTCAATTCAAATGTATAACATACTTTCATTAATTCTTTTATTTTTTTATCAATATAATAATTACCTATGCATATTATTGGATTCATAGTCATGTTTTCAAGACGCTGTTTTTTTGTTTTCTTTTGTCTAATAATTTTTATCAATGCAGTTATTCCACCTTTGTCTCCATTATTCATACCATCTATTTCGTCCATCAATATTACTATTTTTTTCGTTTTTTTCGACATTAAATCGAGAACATTTCGATTTGATACGTTATTACTTGTTATATTATCAATAAGAGCTTTATTTCTTACATCACCTGCATCATAGTTAATAATATCATAATCTAATTCTTTCAAAAGGTTTTTTATAAAATATGTTTTTCCACAACCAGGAGAACCGTATATATAAATTCCTTTTTTGAAGTTAAGATTCTTACAATTAGAATCAAATGATAATAATAATTCTTTTATTTCATTTGCTATTTTTTCTCTTTCAAATATATGATTTATATTTTGCATCTTATAGACTTATAGAGAACTTTTTATATAATGACCATCAAATAATATTTTATTACAAACGAAATATTATTTTATTATTAACGACCAAAACGACTGAAGTCCGCTGTTACTGGAATGTAATTAGTTTGGCCCTTTGGTGGTAATTGACCATAATATGAATATGGATCTGATTGTTGATTATTACTTCCTACTCCAGGTGCTGTATAACCCGGTGTCGAACGTTGATTTGTTCCTGAACCTCCAATTGCATTTTGTCCATTTATACTAATACCACCCGTTGGATTAGATTTTAAAACAGAACCTGTAGTACTTATTAAATTGTTTGCAACACCACCAATTGTTCCTGCGACACCAGTAACTACGCCTGCACCGGTTTTCGCAACATCTTCAACTGTAGCAGTGAGATCATATTGACTTAATGTCAATGAACCACCAATAGTATCAGGGTTTGCATTTGTTTCAACTGTTCCACTTCCTAGTCGTGAATAATTTTGATTTGATCCTGAATTATTTCCAGTAACTATAGAATTACCAGTGGTGGTTTTCGTTCCTGATCCACCATTTCCTCCACAATTAGTACATGTTCCAGTAGATGGACAAGTAGGGCATGTAGGACAAACCGGTGGAACTATTTGTGTTTTCAAAATATAATCATTTTTAGAAGTGTTCCAATAGTTATTAAAATCTGAAACAACAGTATTTGGTGTTTGACCGCCATTATCTATTCCAAGTTCATTGAATCTAAAAACATTTTTCAATATCAAATTTGTTTTAGAACTATCCGAATAACCAATTAATCCAATCAATACGTTATTTCTATTTGGTATGTATAAAACAATATTTTGTCCTAAACTATCTTTTACTGTAAATGCAGTAATATTAGATGGAGGTCTTGATTTACTCGATATATTATTATTACTAGAATTGATCGTATTCATATTTTTATTGATATCATAAACAACTATTGTTCTAGTAGGTTGTGTTGTAATAATTAAATTACTATTTACTAAATCATATTTTACATATTGACTTAATTGATATACATATTTTATATCATCATATAATGGTTCTATTACCATTTTATTATTATCACTACTGTTATCGTTTACATAATCTGTTAATCCAATATCTGTAGGTGGTGAATAATATAAACTTTTTGTTTCACTTCCAGGACTAAATAAAAAGGTGGCTAATTGTGTTTTGTTTATGTTATCTATTATATGTATAAAAGTGTCTTTACTCCATGGCATATAAAATACATTGTAATTGTTATTATTTGTTTGAGAAGGATAATAACATGAAGTATACTTTGGTGTGATTTCATTCATTGTACTAGCTTGTAAATTTTGATCTAGACCGGTTGCAGTTATGTAAAATGTACTAGAGTAATTAGTTCTTTTAGTAACTATTGTTGATATTGTAGTAGCTGTATTTCCGGTTTGTCCATCATCTAACGAGCTAACTTCGATAAGATTACCATTTCTATCGTCAAAATAAATGCTATCATATAAATTCCATACTTTATTACTTGTTGAATATGTTCTTAATAAAACATTGTTTAATGAAGTTGTGTTTGTCATTCCTTCTATATTTTTGTCTTGAAAGCCCTCTTCTATCATAAGTGTTTTTCCAAACAAACTCGATATTACTAAAATTATTAATAAAAATAAAAATAAAATAAATGGTGTTAATTTTATTGAGTTCATGCTTATAAATTATACATCGAAAAATAATCATGGTAAATAATAAAATTGAAAAATAATATTTTTATTAATAATATATATATCGATGACTGAAATATCTGTAAAACGAAAAAGAACTCCACCTGCGTTATTGACGCGCTTTTATAATGAAACAACACAATTTGAGCTATCAATAGATGAAGCTGGTCGGGGTTGTTTATTTGGACGTGTTTATATTGCATGTGTAGTTTTACCTAAAGAACCGGAATTATTCGATGGTAAAGATATAAAAGATAGTAAAAAATTCTCATCAAAAAAAAAAATAAATGAAGTGGCTGAATATATCAAAACCAATGCATTAGCATGGCATGTTGCATACATAGATTCAGACGTAATCGACGAGATCAATATATTAAAAGCAGTTATGCAAGGTATGCATGAATGCATTCGTAATATTATCGAAAAATTAAAAATAATAAATGACTTAGTTAGTATTGATAAATGTATGGCAATTATTGATGGTAACTATTTTACACCGTATCGCGCGTTTGATACTGGTGACGAAACTATACATGAAATGCCACATGTTACAATAGAACAAGGTGATGCAAAATATATGGGAATTGCTGCTGCTAGTATACTAGCAAAAACTGCTCGTGATAATTATGTATTGGATCTATGTAAAGAATATCCTGTACTTATTGAACGGTATGGTTTAGATTCAAATATGGGTTATGGAACAAAAAAACATTTGGAAGGAATTCGAGAACACGGGATTACGCAATGGCATAGGCGAACATTTGGTGAAGCATGTAAAAATTCTATAAAAAATGACATAACATAATATGAATATATATATATATATATATATATTTGTATGTCTATAACTGGGTATAATGGTAGATTAGGAAATCAAATTATTAGAAATTTAGCAGTTAGTATAATCGCTGAAAAATTTGATTTGCAGGTTTCTTATTACAATAATGAAATGATCGATGAATTAGGTATAAAATTATTTAGTGGTAATCAAGTATTCAATAATACAATTAAAATAGATGATGATAATTATTTTTCTATATATAATTCTGATCTCTTAGAAAATAACCTAGATGCAAATTTCAACTATTTTCAAACAAAGGAAATAACTAATTTTTTATATGATTATTTACATAGTGAAAAAATAAAATCAAATATAATTGATAAAAATCCATTCAATGATCGTTATAATGCAAATAATGATTTATTTATTCATGTTAGATTAACTGATGCTGCACATAATAATCCAGGGGCTAACTATTATATAAAAACAATAGAAACTATTGAATATAATAATCTGTATATTTCTTCTGATGACAAAATGCATAATATAGTACAAGAAATTATTCAACAATACCCAAATGCTATAATAATTGAATATGATGAAATCAAAACTTTTCAATTTGGAAGCACGTGTAAAAATGTTATATTATCACATGGAACGTTTTCAGCAATAATTGGATATTTATCTTTTTTTTCTTATATACATTATCCAGAATTTGAACCAGGTAAAATTTGGCATGGTGATGTATTTTCAATAAATGGTTGGATTAAACATGATTTTACGTAATTATATATAAAACAATTCATCAATTTTTGATTTATCTACTAACATATATTTTGTACTATTATCCATTGTACTATATCCAATAATAAAACGTTGTTTTTCAACTAAATAATCAAATCCTAAAGTATATTCTACTTTTTCGTTTTCAAATGTAAACATTTTTGTAAATCGTTTTACTTCATAACTACTATCATCTATTACAACAATAACATGATAATAATGCCTACGACTCTCATAACTAACTATATGACATATAAACCATATTTCGTTTCCAATATTGATACCATTCGTTGATCCACGAACATTTTTAAAAAAAGGCAGAGTATCGATCTCATGTGTAATAGTTAAAAATGTATTTGGTCTATTTTTTTCGTCCACTAATGAATCTGGATGATCACCATGAGAACCAACAGTTAAAGGATACCAATTATATATCATTTTCAATTGATTTGTTGAATCTTTAAATAAAACCCAATTTTTCTCTATTTGTGTTTGGTTCTCACATTTTACGATCGTTGAAACTGTTTGCTGTGAAAGTAAATTGATTTTACCAAATTCAATACACATGGTTTGTGGTTTCACAGAACGATTACCGGTGAAATACAATATATCGTTATGTATAAAAAGACGAATATCCTCTATTCCTACATAATAATCATCATATATGGTATCATATTTCAATTCGAATTCTTTCTTTTTATTCCATTTATCGGAATCGATATTTATTATTGCAATAACATTGATAGTTTTGATAGTATTTTGATTAATATATTCTCCATGTTCTCCGATCTTATAATTTACAAACCTGCGAGAAACTATCATTTCCTTTTTATTATTTATACATATAGACGGTGTACTTGCATTAAATATAGATCTATCTATTTTCAATGTATTTCCAATACTATTCAAAATATCCAAATTATAACCATTTATTTCTTTTGATTCCAATGTTCTCGAATAAAATTTATAATTTGACAAAATGTTATCATATGTATGATTAGGTATATAATTAACAAGAACTTTCATACAAACATCTCTAATATCAGTATTGTATTTGTTATAATAATATCCAAAAATAGTATATTCATAGTCGATTTTGTAGTCATAAACGTCCTTTTGTAAAAACAGGTGATCATAATCCGTTTTTATCTTTATTTGGTCGTCAGCTAACTCATAAAACACATTTGCTAGTTTATTATTACCTTTTTCTCTATAATATTTTATTATTTCATATAGGTTCTCAACCCTTTCTGGAAATTTTTCATATGCTTCCATCCAATAAAAAATAGCATTTGAATTATCATTCATATTACGATAACAATTGCCAATAGAGAAATAAGAATGCCATATTTCTTCAATCCAACCTCCTATTTCAATACGTTTTTTATAGGTTTCAATTGCATTTTCATATTCTCCAATATCTCTATAACTATTAGCCAAATAAAAAGTATATCTAGCATTATTTGGATTTTCTTCTAACCCGTTTTTCAGTAGTCGAATGTCTCTTTCAAATTTATCAGTCTTCGAACCACCATCGCCAATATCAATAATAAATAAAACCGACATTTCAATAGAATCAACCTTTGAACAATCGGGTAATTTGAGGTATTCATGTGTTACACCCCAATAACTAATAGACGGATCGTTTTTGACTATTCGAATATTTTTATAAAAAAAACGGTCAGTTCCTTGGAAAATATGATAAGCATCCGATATAAGAGAGTTTTTAAATTCATTTATATTATGGATATTACTAGTATCTAAAAGCATATCAGCATCTAATAAAAGTAAATAATCCGCACTTATATCTGCACATTGTTGTAAAGCGTAAGTCCGATTATGCGCAAAATCTTTGAATGGTTCATATGTTATTTTACCATCGATATTGTGTTCTTTAAAAAAGTCAGTAATTATATCGATGGTATCATCTGTACTACCAGTATCACAAATACAATAAAAATCAATAATTGGTAATACAGATTTTAATAATCTGGTTATAATTTTACTCTCGTTCTTTACAATCATATTCAAGCATATTTTAGGCATTTAATATAAATGTTCTCAAATATATAAATAATTTTTATAATAAATATTATTTTATAACTAATTATATTTATTAACTAAATATATTTTCAGTATATAATATAAAATGGCATTTACACGTTTTCATGATGATAGTAATAGAATAAAAAAACAAGTAGAAGAAAGTAGTTTTGTAGGAAGATATATGTTGAATGTACCTGGACCAGGAGATAGAATGCCATTTTACGAAGATCCGCAATTACGTCTTCAAAAATGGGGTGCAAATTTAAAAACAAATACTGTAAATATGGAAAGTGATTTGTTTGGATTAACACGACCTCTAAATCGTGATTTAGTAGATGAAAATGACTACAAACAATATGCAGCGAGAACTGGTGAAAATGTTTATAACAGTCAGCAACCATTCATAGAAGAAAGTCGTGCAAGTCATCCTGCATGGATGTATAAAGATTTAGAACAAACTAGATGGGAAAATCCATTTTTAAATCCGTTGAATGGATTAGAAAAAGGATTTAATGAGAACATTCAAACACGTATTTTAGAAAAAGATTATTTTAAACCTACTATACCCATTATTGATGATGGCGCTGATTATTATTTAACAGGCGAATCAATATGTGTTGGTGGAAATTGTAGTAGTGGATTTGATCCAAAAACACTTTATGTTAATCGTATTCATTAAAAATATTATATAACATTATTATAATTATATAATATACAAAAATGGAAATTGCAATTCCTGGAGTAGCATTAGGTTTATTATATGTTGTATCCAATCAAAAAAAAAAGAATGAAGCATTTACATCTCGAAGCAAATTACCAAATGTAGATGTTGCAAATCGTAACTATCCAACAGAATATCCAATAGTATCTGGTGAAACTGACCAAACATCACAATTATCTAATGCAAATCGTTACGATAATGGCGCAGGAACATATACAGATAAATATTTCAATCCTAATTTAAATAATAATACACAAACCAGTGGTCAACCAGAATTTTATTCACTTACTGGAGATAAAGTAGATGGTTCTTATTTTGAACATAATAACATGGTTCCTTATTTTGGAAGTCGCCTAAGAAGTCAAGTATCTGAATCAAATAATGAGAGTATTTTAGATAATTATTCTGGTGCAGGTTCTCAAATAATAACAAAAAAAGAAGTTTCACCAATGTTTTCGCCACATGACAATTTACAATGGGCAAATGGTGCTCCTAATGCAAGTGATTTTTATCAATCTCGTGTTAATCCTAGCCAGCGTATGGCAAATGTAAAACCATTTGAGGAACAAATAGTAGGACCTGGATTAGGGTTAGGATATACTACACAAGGTGCAGGTGGTTTCAACTCTGGTATGATGATGCGTGATTCTTGGTTAGATAAAACTGCTGATCAATTACGTGTTGATAATAAACCAAAAGCAACTGGGTTAGGATTATATGGTTATGAAGGTCCAGCAAATAGTTTCATCAAATCGATGCCAACTATGGATAAAATGGGTGTAATAGAAAAACATCTTCCTGAGCAGAGTTTTGCATTAGATCAACGTGATTTTTCGAATCATAATCCAAATGGTTCTAGTGATATTGGACGTCTTTTTACAACAACCGGTGCTCATAAAGGAGAGACGATGCGTGCTGTTCCTATCGAACGTTTTGTGAATCGTCCTGAAACTGCAGTATCATATTCTGGTGTAGCTGGATATCAAAACCCAGCTGCCTATGTTCCTGGTGAATATATGCCTTCACATAATCAGCAATTAGGTGAAGTACCTCTTATGGTAGCTAATGCAAATGGACGTAATTATGCTAGTGATGCCGATTATGGAATAAAATCAAAAATGGCTTATCCAAATAATCGTTCATCCAATGCACAAGATAGTTATTTTGGTTTAGTAAGTGGTAGTCTAGGTGCTGCAGTAGCTCCTTTATTAGATATTTTAAGACCTTCTCGTAAGGAAAATGTATTAGGAACACTACGCCCTTACCAAAACCCTGGGACAACTGTTCCAGAATCCTATATTTTCAATCCAGCAGATAGACCCGCACCTACTATTCGTGAGACAACGGAAAACTCCAAATTCCATATGAATGTAAATGCTAATCAATTGGGTGGTGCATATCAAAGTACACCGGTTCAAGTAAAAGAAACATATCGTCAAGAAACCAGTGATTATTATTACGCAGGTAATGCTGCGTCTAGTACAAAAGAACCAAAATCCTATGAGGCTGGTTATAATCAACGTAATAATAACATCAAAGCTAGTACAATTGATGGTTATATGGTACAAGGTAATATGTCTTTGATGAATGGAGATATCAATATGCGTCAAGTATCACGTGATAATATGTTGAAAAATGAACGAGCTGTTATTGGAACAATGCCATACCAATCACCTGATCCAATAAATATGGGTCGTGTTGCAGGTAATGGTAATACTCTTTATTCAAATATACAAATGGATAGAAATACACCTGATATTCAAAGTGCTTTGAAATCAAACCCTTATGTGGTTGATTATCGTAATATGCTATAAACATTATTGTTTGTATATAGTTTTTTATATACACCTTTTCTCATTTGAAACGCCCATTTATAATAAAAAAAATTGAAACATTTTTATTATATTATACTATTATTATATAAAACGCATTTATCTGTAAAATGTATGCCGCTGTTAGATATAACGATTATCGTAAAGAACAAGATTTTGAAATCATTGCAACTACTACTGATGTAGAATATGCTAAAAAAATAGCATTTAATAAAATCAAAGAAACCATGCAAAACATGCCTGAATGTAAAAATGACGACGAACTTTACAAAATAGAAACCGATATTGAAACAGAATATTTCCAACCAATAAATAAAGAAATAATATCTTATAGAATTATCAAAGTAAAAGAAATAATATCTTATAGAATTATCAAAGTAAAAAAGTGTAAAAACAAATTAAAAAAAATATATCATTATACAACTAACTATGCTGTTGTTGAGTTTGCAGTAGGAAATACTGAAAATTTAAAATAAATAGATACTTCTCTTATATGTGATGATTATGAAGATATTATTGATGATGATGAATAAAAAGCAAATAAAAATGGAGGGAAGCCTCTTTTTTTATTTACTCCCACAATGTGGGCGTTTTGAATGAGAAAAGGTGTAAAGGTGGAAAAACTAGAAAAACTAGAAAAAACAATGATAATATATTATAATTATGTAAATTCACCAGTCTGTATAAATCGTCTAATTTTTGAGGATAAATTTTCATTGTTTTGTATTATATCCCCAGTAGTGATATCTATATATAAATTGAACACTACATCTTTGTCATCTGCATAATCCTCATAAATGTTTGGCGTAATATAATCAGTAGTTTGCTCACCTAAATTCAAACCATAATAACTATAAATGATAGCTATACATATATCTTTATCGCTTATATTAGGATACACTTCTTTCAATTTATAAACGAATCTCGTCAATAATAACAGTATGTCATTATTACATGATACATTTATGTCTTCTAGTTCGTCTTTTGAGTATATTTTATTACAAATTTTATCAATAAAATAATCGTCGACTTCTTTTATTGTTCGGTTCATTATTATATTATATACACACATTTATATGATTTTACAAAATTTAACACCTTTTCTCATTCAATACCCCATAATGGACGGTTATTTGAGTGAGAAAAGATGTAAAGCATTTTATAATAATATACAATATTATTTATTTAGATGGAAATTATATTTTTGTATTGTATATAAATGAATATTATTTATCAATTATTATTAAAATTCATAAAAAAAGAACAATTTTACATAATAATATTATTTTGTCTTACAATTTTACAGACGTTATTTCAAATAAATGGTATATCTTTTATTACAGCAAATATAATAACTTTTATGCAAAAGAAGGAATATGACTCTGTAAAAAACTATTTTGTTTATTTTACTATCGCGTCTTTTATATTGATCTTTATATTTTATATTTATAAAATTGTTCAAAACAAACTGGTTATAGAACTTATGAATTGGATCAAAACTGAATTAATGAAAATTATTTTTGAAACAAATAATGAAAATTTTAGTAATATCAATTTTACAGAATTTATAACTCCTATAAATAGAATTTCACATAGTATGTATTTATTATTTTATAACGTATTGACAGAAATGATACCGAATATTGGATTTATTTTAATGATTTCATTATATTTTATTTATACAAATACGTTTTTTGGAATATTGTTTTTTATTGCAAATGTATTTATTATAGTTTATCTTGTATTTAATTGGGATAATTTAATGAAATTAAGAATGGAGTATGAGACAAAAGTAAATTATAATGAAAAATATTTAATAGACATTTTAAACAATATGGATAAGATTATATTAAGAGGTAAAACCGATGATGAAAATATAATTTACTCAGAATTAATAAATAATGGAATCAAAAAAACTCGTGAATTCTATGATGGTGTTAATAACCATTTGTTATATACGACAATAATCGTTTATATTATTGTTTTAGCATCAATATTTTATTTAATAAATTTATGTATAAATAAAAAAATATCTGTAACTTTATTTATTACATTTTTTACGATATTATTATTATATAGAGACAGAATAGTTGGCACATTTCAAAACTTATCCGATTATTTAGAATTCATTGGTCGTATTAATTTTGTTATTAAAAAATTCAATTCATTAATCGGTAATTATAATGAAAAAGACTATGAAAAAACATATAAAGACATCGATCTAAATTTCAAAGAAGTTGTGTTCGAGAACGTTTCTTTCAAATATCAAGGAACTAATGAAAATATATTCAATAATTTAAATATGAAATTAGATACTAATAAAAATACAATAGGTATTGTTGGATATTCAGGTAAAGGTAAGTCTACTTTTGTAAAAATGATAACAAAACTATATAAATGTGATACTGGTAAGATACTAATAGATGGTAAGGATATTCAAGATATTGATACTATGTATTTACGACAAAATATTACTTATATAAATCAAAATTCTAGATTGTTTGATAAGAAAATCATTGAGAACATTTTATATGCTTGTAATGATCTACATGTATGCAAATCACATTTAGATGAAATCCAAAAATATAAAAAAATACAGGAATTATTGAAAAGAATTGATATTCATAATAAAACCGCAGGATTAGCTGGAGAACATCTTTCTGGTGGACAAAGACAAATCGTGAATGTAATTAATGGTTTAATAAATCCATGTAAAATATTGATTTTAGATGAACCTACTTCTCAATTAGATGGAGAACTGAAAAATGAACTATTACAATTAATCAATGATTTCAAAAAACATAAACAATGTATAATAATAATAACACACGATAGAGACGTTTACCCATTATTGGATAAAACGATTACTTTTTAGATTTTACTATTATATTTTTATAATAGTAAAAAATAATGTTTTTATAAATTCAATAACTGATTACATAAAAATGTGGCATTTGGAGAACCCATCCCAGTAGTTATATCGAATTTAGATCCAGAATTATAGTTTGTTAAATTATTTGAACTACCACCTACTGAACCCATAGTTGAACCTATAGTAACATCATAAAACGCATTACTATATAATGTGCTATTTGGATAAATGGTTTTATAAATAAAATTTTGGATGTTATTAGGTGGTGGAATATAATTAGATAATGTATTATTTGGTGTTGAACTATATACACTAGTCAATGATGATTTTTTTTTATTAAATCGTAATTGATTAGCTAAAGATAATATACCTGCAAATATAGGTGTAGATACAGAAGTGCCACCAATACCATACCAATTACCATTATAAACAGTATAAACACTACTATTAGTATCTGCTATCATAGATAAATCGGGTATTGCGCGATTTTTACGTAGAATATTTGTAATATCGGATTGATATGTGGGCTGATTCATTATAGTCGAATACCCACACCCAGCAGAATTCCATGAATATTCGGTTCTAGAAGGTTTATTATTTGGTGTCCATAATAATGTTGTTCCGCCAACAGCTATACAATTGGATATTGTTGCTGGCCAAGATGCGAAATTATAATCACCACTTGCTGCACAATAACTTGTATTAGTATTTGTAAAATACCTTGTAAAATTTAAAAGTTCTGGAACTTCATTTGCACCCCATGACATAGATATTACATCTGGTTTTATAACATTATTTGTATAAGTCATAGCATTCATCAAATCTACAATAAGGTCTGATTTTGCTTCAACCACCCATATATTAGCGTTTGGATTCATAGTGCATACCATTTGAAGGTCTAAACATTCTTCTTGTGCCCATCCACTATTTTGTGTAGCACCAGGCATTGTATAAATATTTACATTAGGAGGTGTAGAGTTAGGTCCAAAATTAATAGGATTTTGCCAATACGTTTTTAAATCATTTTTTAATCCTGGATATGTAAACGCAATAATAATTGCGATGGTGGTTTTTTTGTTAGTTGTGCTTACAACTGTTGGTACATTATATAAATTTCTTAATTGAGTACCACTAAAGTATTGTGGAGGAAAATTTGCAATAGTTGATTGATTGAAATTAGGAGTTACATATAATTTTGTAAATTTTTTTGCTTTTAATGGTTGTTTTTCTTGTTTTTTAATTGGTTTATTATATTTATTTGTAAATAATAAAGTCATATATATATTAGAAATATATTTATTTTGGTGGTTTAAGTGTCATCGAAATACCATTTACTATATTACCTTTATCAGTAACAATTAGTTTGTAATTATTAGTAGACGGATTATCTAAATATCCTATATCTTTCATGACTGTTTTATTTTCATATATTGGACTTTGTATATTAGGAATAGCTAATAACACATTGATGAAATTACCTCTTATGTCACCATTTGGTGATATATATTCTTTTACATAATTTCTGATATCGTCACCACTAACATCAGTATATCTTGTTGTATAATTTTTACTTAAATCTGGGAATGAAATATTCACTGTAAAATTAGGTGGAAAAATATTGGCTTTATGTTTGTCTGTATGTTCCATTTTGATTGGATATATTAATATTTTTGTATTAGAAGAAGCATCAAATTCTATTTTGATAGTAGATGACTCCTCACCCATCGTAATAATGTTTGTTTTACCTGTATTGGATTCTGTAGTCAAATAAAATTTACCGAATGCTTCTGGGTCAATCCTTTTATCAGATGGGGTATCATCTTTGATGGATATTTTTATGGTTTCGGTTGTTGGTGGTGGTGTATTTGGATTGAAACCTTCTTTTGATATTATGGATCGTATTGTTCGCCATAGTGTTACAAAAAAAATCCAGAATATTATGAATAACATTATTGCGATCAAAATTATTATAATAACGTTTTGGATTTTTTTGGATTTTAAGATATTGTATTTTGATAATGATTTGAACATTTATATATAAATAGAAATAAAATGATTCCTAAATTGATATTATAGAAGGTTGATAATTTAGGTTTAGGTTTTGTTATAAATAAATATTTAGGGTTATTGAATTACAAAAATAAATTTGTGGTTATATTATATATATATATTTGTGAAATAGGAATGTCTGAAATGGCTGAAATGGCTGAATTTATAAATCCAAAAAATATATTACTTATAATCGACCCGCAGAATGATTTTGTTGATATACCAGAGACCTATGCAAAAAGACTCCCTCCGTATAAAGATACACCATTTGACCAACAATCGGATTCAGCTGGTTTACCTGTTCCTGGTGCAAAAGATGATTTAGATAAATTAGCTGTTTTTTTAGAAAAAAATGGTGATAAATTTGATGAAATACACGTTTCTTTAGATTCGCATACAAAAACCCATATAGGACATATTGGTTTTTGGGAAGAAAATCCAATAGAAGAAGGATATGTAGTACCACGTCCATTACAAGAATTTTATGTGATAGATAATGACCCTGAAATATATATTGGAGAAAATAGAGCAATAAATATTAAAACAACAGGTAAAATAGAGGAAATGCCTATACCTGTTGGTAAAGTAAAAACAAAAGTTCCAGAATTACAAGAATGGGCATATAAGTATATCAAAAAAATGCAAGAAGATCCAAACAAACCAATACCATGTCTTTGGGCTGAACATTGTATTAAAGGATCAGATGGATGGAAAGTTTATGAACCTTTATTGATTCAATTGAATAAGTTACCCAATAAAGTATTTTATCACGAAAAGGGAACCAATGACCTAGTAGAAATGTATAGTATTTTTAGTGCTGAAGAACCATATGAAAAATTATTAGAAGATGTATCTGACGATTGTAAAACAAAAATCGCTGAATTATATCCAAATGTAACACCTGTTGAAGGAATACCAGACAAACATGATAATACAGAAAATGAAATAGATAATTACAACACAACATTTAATGATGTATTATTTAGCAAATTAATTGGTAAAAATAAAAATAACAAAATATTCGTATGTGGTGAAGCTAAATCACATTGTGTTAAAACATCATTAGAAGACATGTTAAAAAATTGTGATAAATTTGAATTTCCAAAAAAAAATATTTATGTTTTTGAAGATATGACTAGTTTAATTCCTGGTTACGAAATTCCTACTAAAGCAGCTTATACAAATATGATACAAGAAGGTCTGCGAGTTATTCAATCAACAGATTTTGAAACCGAAAAAATACAGACTGGTGGCAAAAGAAGAAACAAAACATCAAAGAAATCCAAAGCCACCAAAAAATCCAAAAAATCAAAAAAATCATCGAAAACCACCAGAAAACACCGAAAAACACACAAATCAAAACATTAATCAAAACACTAATCAACCAAATTACAACTAATATAAATTATTTGTATTTTTTATAAATATAAAAACATCTAAACATATCTATACAATGTCAATTATTATCGAAGACGGAAACATAAAACAAACAATCCCTGAAAATATATTATGGGACGGAAAATTTTCAAAAGCACATGCAAATGGTACTATCATAAATTTTCTTCAAATTTACTTACCAAAATACTCTCTAATGGTAATACCAAAAAGCGACGGTAACATAAACCGAACCCACAAAAATCAATACCATGATGTCGACTGGGATAAACAAATCCAGCCTCACATTGACTACGCAAAAGAGCACGACAAAATCTTTATATTGGGAACACTCGCACAAGAATACGAAGAACCCGATATCAATTATTTTTATCTACCATTAGACGACGATTTTTTCAAATATGGGGTTAATCATTTTTTCCCGCCATCTATAAATTGGGAAGCCCGTTCCAACCAACTATGTTGGCGTGGAGGATGCTCTGGTTATGGTGGTTTGGAATCTATCAGAGTGAAATTCACTGAAAAAATATACGATAATGATCCCAATACGAATGTCCGACTTTCTACTTGGTGGTCTGAAAACAAAAATATTCCAGATTACCTATTTAGTGATCGTATACACCATAATGAATTCTTCAAATATAAAATATTTTTTATCGTAGACGGTAATGTAATAGCATCCAATCATATGTATAGTTTCGCAAGTGGTTCAATACCATTTATGATATCAAAAGCAAAATGCTGGTTCACCGATTTATTAATACCTTTCGTTCACTATATTCCTATCAAATACGATTTAAGCGATTTGATTGAAAAAATAAAATGGGTAAACGAGAACGACGAAATGGCTGAAAAAATAGCAAAAAATGCATATGAATTTAGCACGAAATATTTCTCATCAGAATATCAAAAACGGTATATAAAAACCCGAATCCAACAACTTTTATAGATTTAGAAAATGTCTATTGATATTATATAATGTCGAACAAAATCAAAACTCCATGTCGTGGTAGAAAAGTATCCAAATGCAAATCCGCTAAAAAGTCATGTTTATATGCAAGAGGATCACAAAGACGTTACTGCAGAAAGAGAACCAACAAAACACGTAAGAATTCAAAATAAATAGTTTTTCAATAATATTTATTTAGCAAAAAATATAATGTTAATACCAAAATACCGTTATTTATTAAATATTAATTATACATATTATATATAATTAATATGAATAGCTTACCACCACCACCAGAAGTAGCAGCAGAAGAAGACAAAATAAATGATTTGTTAACTAGCTTAAATAAAAATAAATCTTTTGTAAAACTAGCTACTTGTACATTATCTCAATTTGTTTTAGATTACAAAAACAATACAGATCGTATCATCGATTCAATCAAAGTTGCCAAGAAAATGGGTTGCACATATAGGGTTGGTCCTGAATTAGAAATTACAGGATATAGTTGCGAAGACCATTTTTATGAAATAGATACATTAGAAATGTCATGGCTCT
>Ga0214921_10003724_pt1 | contig 23046 bp, 23 predicted proteins | sample LL1505_MetaG_FD_177992 | JGI IMG/M metagenome (GOLD analysis project Ga0214921, IMG submission 177992) | Freshwater microbial communities from Lake Lanier, Atlanta, Georgia, United States - LL-1505 | ecosystem: Environmental > Aquatic > Freshwater > Lake | place: USA: Georgia | collected... | reverse complement strand
CTTTCGGTATTTGACTTGCCTGTACTGATGGCCAACGAACAGGAGCTGAATGAGCACGAAGGAGTGCTTAAACAGATAGACAAATCCAGTTCCGGCAAAACAGTTTGGAAAGTTTTGAGTTCCGCCGTGGCATAATTTAACGCTTGTGGGCGATTAGCTCAGCGGTAGAGCACTGCATTCACACTGCAGGGGTCACATGTTCGATCCATGTATCGCCCACCACCAAATAAATTCGATGTATATCCTGTACTTAGGTGGTACTTAGTATTTACTTTCTAGGTATTTCGATTATGCTACCTTGCAGCATCAGGTTATTAGATAAAAAAATTCGGGATTTTCTCTATTGTTCCCATCGGATAAATACATTATGCTCATGTGACATGAGCATTGTTTCTAATATATAGATGTCCCGTTTATACCTATTGCCTCTCAATGAAGAAAATACTATGCTCACAACTCGATGTATCGAGAGGCCCAGGCATAGAAATCCTTACCCGATATACGTAATTTTCGCGGGCTACTTCAAATCTCTATAAAAGTTTTCGTGTGGCCCAACTGCCTCAAGGTATACCAATTTAAGCTCCTCGCCGATCGTGTAGCCCAGCAAATAAAGCTGTCCCTGACTTCGGAATTTATAAACATATAAAGCCGCCAAGTCACCTTTTTTCTGATCCCCAATTTTTGGAGAAGTCTCTACCGCGCTGACTGCCGCGTCTACATCTGCAGCGACGTTGTCATGTAGCTTCTTATATTGACGGGCAAATCTGCGTGTTTGGACTGCCTGGTAGCTCATGCGCGGCTACGGGGCTTGAAAGGAGTCGCATCGCTGCGAGGCTCTTTCATCGAAGCCAAAGCTTGCACAACAAAGTCAACAGGCAACTCTGGGTTGTCGATTGCAGCCCGCCCAACACAGGCCCAGAACTCAATCTGACCGGCAATCGTGCGGTGTTCAGCTTTGGCTTCGTTTTTCGCTTGCTCGTACAGCAAGTTGTCAATTCTTACGGGCATTCCCATGTGAGAACTCCTTCGCTACAAAAGTAGCTAATTGTACGCAATGCTGCAGAGCTTCTCAATCCCAAGCGCAGCTATAACTTTACAAACGAACAGTGCTCTGTACTCTGCGAGTGACGTGGAAATCGGGGGGATTACCAAGGTTGCTCGCCGATTGAATTGAGCTGCTGAACCCGTTCTGATGTGTGACGGTAAAGAAGGTGTAGCTTGTTGCGCTGATTCATTGCACTAACCCGCAAGGGCTGCTTTAAACGACCTGCGTTCCAGCCGGTGAGTTAGCAATGTCTTATAGTTGCCATCAAGCAAAACATGATTGAGAAAAAGTGAGTGGGAGGCCACGTTCGAATGAGAACCCCACATGGCACGAACAATGGCTGCTGCATAAGCCGTTCGCTGCTAGCGTAAGGACACGCACCTAAAAGGATGATCGCAAAACCCGCCTTTCCAGTTCAGTCTGGTTGTGCATATGCAGTATGAATCACCTCAGTGAATGTAGTCGCGCCGCAAGGCGTGGCATATGGATTCCTAGTGAATATCACATCACTATTTGCTCATATTAAGTCTAGCCACACCCACCTCATAAAACATAATAAAATCAAGCATCTGCACCATTGTAGGTGCTCTTTTTATGCCCTAAAAGTAGTACGATTTTTGCGTACTAATCCATTTGCGGATTGTTTTGCTGAATGGTGATGGCATCTGGATGACAGCTGACTAAAAATTCCATCATTTCAGTGGCGTCCTTGGCCATGTAGAAACGGACCATTTTTTCGTTAAAGTCTTGCGCCTTGGCTGCTGGAATGCTGATGGCATCCATACCGGAGGACATCAAAATTCCATTCATCATGAAGCGTGATGTGCGTTTGTTGCCGTCAAAAAAGAACTGTTGCAAGGCTCCAAACAGAAAAAATGCAGCAGCTCTTTCAAATGCACTTTCGACTGTATGGTTTAACGCATGCAGGCCTTCGGTAAAAACACGGTTGAGCTCAGAGGCTCCGGGTACAGTGGGTAGCGGTGTGTAGCGACCTTCCGGACCTAGGCCAACATCTGGTGTGTAGTTAGTCTCTTGACCTTCTCCACGAAAATGTCCCCATTCCAGCGCTTCATTTTTTGCAACCAATCCATGTAGCTCGGTGAATATGATTTTGTCCAACTTGAACTTTCCTGCTTTGACCAGTGACAGCAGGTATTTGGAGCTTTCTGCTAAGTTCAGTACTTGCTCTTGATCGGAAATTTTCCTGCCACCGACCGTCACACCATCTAGCAAAGTTTTGACTTCTGGAAACGTAAAGGGATTACCTTCAAGCACTGATGCGTCCCAAACATACGTAGTGAGCATTCGATGGAAATGAAAAGTCACCCGATCAATCGAATGGCTAGGAATTTGATTAGGAAACTTTTCGCGGTTCCATCCAAAGCCTAAAGCGGCGAACAGGTCAATCATTTTTATCTTGCTCCATGGACACGCGCCATATCTGTAAAAACCTTGGATGCCCTCAGACCTAAGATTTTTTTCATGACCTTCTGTCGGGAGTGGTGTCTACGAGGATGTCCAGTTCACTTTCATCAGTGGCCGACCCATGAACGAATGAACCAAACAGGCGAGCGTTTAAGGCCCTGTGTTCGATGACTATTTCGCGGATTTCGTTGCGATGGGCAGCAAGTGCTTTAGAGGGCTTCATCTTGGGTTCAATGTATAGGAGTAATTTTACGTGTGCGACCGCCCCTTGCCAACCGAAGAAACAGTACAGCCTAACAGTTCGCCTTCACGCTGCCATCGGGCCACTCAGGATGCTCTGGAAGACTATGTGACCCTTGCATAAGGGGAGGATTACCTGAGCACCTTTCAATCATGGAAAACGGATACCCCAAGTTTTCGTGTGGTCCAGTTGCATCATGGTAGATGTATTAGCGTTTCTCGCCGTGCGTGCAGCCCAGCAAGTAGAGATGTCCCAGACTTCGGAATTTATGAACACATAAAGCCGTCAAGCGGCTGCAATGTTGCAAAAATCATTGCACTTCTCAAATTTATATTGACCTTGCTACTAAATAAACAAATAATTTAATAATGTTTTAAATTGGAAACAATGTCTTACTAAAGAAACATAATGAGTATTATCGGTATAGATGAGATAACTTTCGGCGTGCAGGACATGGCCCGTTGTCGAAAGTTCTTTTTAGATTGGGGATTGTCCTTAATAGACGAGTCGCCGACGCGATTAGTGTTTGAGACCCTCAATGCCTGCCGAGTGATAGTTGCGCATTCCGACACACCAGGTTTGCCAGTCGGGTTAGAGCCAGACCCAACACTTCGGGAGGTTGTTTGGGGCGTGGAGTCCGAGGTGGATCTGGTCCATTACGCAAAGGTCTTGGCGCAGTGGCCAGCCTTCGTACAGTATGACCAACGAATCGGCTGTACAGACCCCAGCGGCTTGGCAGTTCGTGTCCAGATTACTCGTAAAAAACACATTGATCTGCCCTGCGCCCAAGTAAACACTTGGGCAGATAGATCGCGAATTGATCAAGCCAGTCCAACTTACGACCGGGCATATCCAATTGAGGTAGGACACTTAGTTTTTTTTGTCAAAGAGCTTGAGGTGGTTTCCAAGTTCTATCAAGACGTGCTGGGGTTCATAGTCTCTGACAGATACCCGGATCGTGGACATTTCTTGCGTTGCACTAAGCGTGGTGGTCATCACGACCTATTTTTGTTGCAATTGCCCGAGGCTCGTATTGGCTTGAACCATGTGGCATTTACAGTGCGTGATCACCACGAAGTATTTGGTGGCGGACTACATATGTCACGTTGCGGCTGGGACACCGAGCTGGGGCCTGGGAGGCACCCTATTTCATCGGCGATTTTCTGGTATTTTGTGAGCCCTGCTGGAGCATTGATTGAGTACTACGCCGATGAGGACGAGTTGACAGAGGCTTGGAAGCCACGCGACTTAAAGCCAGGCCCTACGGTATTTGCCGAATGGGCTATCAAAGGCGGTATCGATGGAATAACCCGCCGACAAAAAAACGCTGAGGCCCCCAGCGGTCAATTCATGACCGACAAACCGAAAACGTAATCGACTGCAATTTCTTTCTGCAAAACGGAGAAATCATTAATGGCACACCACCCAGCTGCTAATTACAACGAAACACACCAGTCTCGATCCGAAGCTCCCACAAGTTACGAAAATCTGTTGGGTGACTCAATCGAACGCGCCTTTGGCGCCGGCATTCACGATCTCGAAGGTCTGGTGCAGTACCTGAATACTTCAGGGCCATCGGGTCCTAATGGTCAAAAATGGACAGTAGAGACATACAAGCATGAGATAGCCCGGTTGGCCGCCTAAAGCAGTCTTAAGGAAAGCCATGAACACAAACGTTATCAATTTGCATCTTGATCCCGTAGATGCCGTTCTGCAAGTTGGCCTGAAAGATCTTTGGTTTCCCATCTGTCCCTCTGATTTTGTAAAGGATAATCCAATTTCCTTGTTTCGACTGGGGTACAAAATTGCTCTTTGGCGAGATGCAACAGGAAAAGTCCATGCTCTCGAAGACCGTTGTCCTCACCGCGGCGCGCCGCTTTCTCTAGGGGTAATATTGGGTGACCGCATAGCCTGCGCTTACCATGGTGTTGAAGTCCGCCAAGACGGAACTGTTATGCGCGTGCCTGGCAGCCCAGGCTGCAAGCTCGAGGGTTCTCGACCCACACGGCGTTTTCATACCGCTGAATCCAATGGTGCCATTTTTTTATTCAATGCCTTAAACCCGGCAATCGACATAGCACCTCCACTTCGATTGCCAGAGCAACTTTCTTCACCTGAATGGTCATCCTTCCTTTGTTACACAGAATGGGGTGGTGATTACCGTTATGTGCTCGACAACATCATGGACCCTATGCATGGTGCCTACCTGCACAAACAATCACACACTATGGCCGAAGGTGATATGACAGCAGAGTTTCAAATCAGGGAAGTCGAACATGGCTTCATTTTTGAAAAGAAATATCAACGAGATGTGAACTTCGACTGGACGGAATGGATGGACACCGACATACATCTGATGCGTTTGGAAATTCCTTATCCGAAGACCGGTGGGCCTGGTGGGAACTTTTCCATTATTGGCAGTTACACACCCATCACTAACCGTATGTCGGGGGTTTTCCACTGGCGCTGTCGCAAAGTCGATGGCTGGCAGCGCGATACATGGCGTTTTTTATATAAAAACCGCCTAGAGCAACGACACTGGAATGTGCTTGAGCAAGATCGCGTGGCAGTGGAAAATATGGAGCCCGATGCCAACAAGTACGAGAATCTCTATGCCCATGACATGGGAATCGTTCGCTTGCGTCGACACCTTCGCATGCTGGCCGCCGAACAATTAAAAAACCAAAGTTTGACAAAAGCACCTTGAAGGCTTGCCAGCAGAACATGCTGTAAGCGCCCATGACGTCATCAAGGTCAATACGCTCTATGTGTTTACGCTCTACAGCGGGCTAAGGCTTCCGTTTGTTGCTGAAACTCTGAGCGCTCATGGAGCCAATTTACATTGACGCAGTCTTCAGGGAGTGAGTGGCACATTCCACGCATCGTAACCATAGACTCCGTCGGCGTTACCCTGGGTTTTCAACCATTGATTGCCGCGAGAACCAATCTGAATTTCAGCCGTGCGAGCTTGACGGGCGGCGGCATAACGCTGCAAGGCTGGGGCCACATCTGACAGTTGTTGCACTTGTCCAAGACAACGCGATACGACCACACCATCTTCAATGGACATGCCCGCACCTTGCGCCATGAAGGGCAGCATAGGGTGACAGGCGTCGCCCAGCAAGCTCACATGATTCACAGACCATTGTGGCAAGGGCTCCCTTTCGTATAACGCACTTTTGAGCACGTTGTCGCAAGCGTCCAGCAAGGCACGCGCATCAGGGTGGTAGTCGCGGTAGAAACTGCGCAATTCGTTGACATCGCCCGGACGGGTCCAGGATTCTTCTTGCCATGAGTCCTGCCCTGTGGTGGCAAAGATGAAAGTGTCCCGCCCCCGATTCAAGGGAAAGGTCACGATCTGGCTTTGCAGGTTGGGGCCCCACCATTTGGTGAAGGCCTCGATTTCAGGTACCTGTCGCACTTTGTCGGTCGGCACCACCGCACGAAAAGAAACCACCCCTGTAAAGCGTGGCTGCTCCTTACCAAACAAGGCCGTGCGCACCATAGAGTGGATGCCATCGGCGCCCAACACAACCTCATGCAAGGCTTGCGTACCATCCTCGAACACCAGCTCAACACCAGCCTCGCTTTGAATCAGCGATTGCTGGCGTTTAGAAAACTTCACCGTCTCGGCGGGTACCGCCGCTGCCATAACCGCCAACACATCTGCACGGTGAATGGTCAGCTGAGGTGCACCGTAACGTTGTTCTGCTGCATCCCCCATGGGTAAGCGAGAAGTCTCCAAGCCCGTATCCCAGTCGCGGCTGATCCGAAATGTGGGGCGTGCACCGGTGGCGCGTATGCCTTGGGCCACCGTTTCGCCCAAACCGTCTAAAGCTCGGACGGCATTGGGCGTGAGGTTGATGTCGGCCCCCACGCGCATGAATTGTGCAGCCTGTTCGTACACAGTGACCTGATGGCCTTGCGCTCGCAGGGCAATGGCCGCAGTCAATCCGCCAATGCCTGCGCCCACGATGGCGATGTTCAGTGAATGCGTCATTTGAAATTCCTTAAATTGAAGAAAATATGACATAGCCAAGGGTCATAAGACCCACTGAAGAGAAGCGCCATCCAGCAAGATGTTTTGGTCGTTGATGTAACCGGTATTCATGGTCCCTCGTACACCAAGGCTTGCGCACATGCGTAACCCAAAGCTGCACTGGCTCCATACATCAGTGCTTTTTTCCGGTAATGCCCAACTCCATGTCTCAAATCCTTATTCGGCCACGATGCCTCTGGCCTTAATAATGCGCGCCCATGTATGGGTTTCTGCCTTGACATGGGCTGCAAATTCAGCCGGTTTTTGTGTGGCATCACTCAAGCCCTGCGCTCGCAATTGCTCGCGCACGGTCGGTTGAGCCAGAATTTCAGCTGCGTCTTTGGCCATTTGTTCGGCAACCCCTGATGGCGTTCCAGCCGGAGCCAGGATCCCATACCAAGAAGTGACCTCTATCCCGTTCACACCTTGCTCGGCGAGGGTCGGAATGTCTGGCGCAACAGCACTGCGAACGCTGTCGGTCAGACCAATTGCCAACAATTTACCGCTCTTAATGTGCCCAAGGGTTGCTGGCAGGTTGCTGAACATCAAGGGCACGGTTCCCCCCAGCACATCGTTCAACGCAGGTCCGGTTCCCTTGTAGGGCACGTGCAGCAGATCAGTATCGGTTTGCAATTTGAACAATTCACCGGCGAGATGCAAGCCGCTGCCAATGCCCGGAGATGCATAAGATAAGCTGCCGGGTCGGGCCTTGGCTTGGGCAAGCAAATCACGCAAACTGCCCAGCTTGGACGAGGCTGAAGCCACCAACACATTCGGGGCCTTGGCCAGCATGGTTACAGGTACAAAGTCGCGTTCAATGTTAAATGGAAAATTGGGCATCAAGGTCGGGTTGATCGTGAGGTTACCTGCAGGCACGACCAACCATGTTTTGCCATCGGGTTTGGCGCGTTTGACTTTGTCAATGCCCAAATTACCTGACGCTCCAGGCAAGTTTTCAACCACCACGGTCTGGCCTGTTTTTTTTTGCAAGCCATCGGCCAGTATGCGCGACAACAGATCGACCGGCCCACCTGGGGGGAACGGCGCGACCAAGGTCATGCGATCTTGCGCAGCAGCGGCCAAGGTCACAACCAACAAAACCGTCCCCCCGATTTGACGAATGAAATTTTTCATGATTGAGCCCAGGCCATGGGGGCCGTATTCATGCCCCAGTAGAAACTTTTCTGTGTGGTGTATTCCAAAATGCCTTGGCGGCCTTTTTCACGGCCTGTGCCACTGAGCTTGACACCGCCAAAGGGTGTGCTTACTGAGAACAATTTGTAGGTATTGATCCACACTGTACCGGTTTGCAAAGCACGACCTATGCGCCAAGCGGCCTTGTAGTCGCGCGTCCATATGCCCGAAGCCAGACCGTAATCGTTGTCGTTACACTGCTCGATGAGGTCAGCCTCATCGGCCCATGGCAACAAGACCAGCACCGGGCCAAAAACTTCTTCGCGGCACAGCCGTGCCTTGTTGTCTAAGCCTTCGATCACGGTAGGTAAGTAATAGCTGCCCTGGTCGTAATAACCGCCTCTGGGACGTTCTCCACCATACAAAACACGGCCGCCTTCGTCACGGCCCAACTGCACATAGCGCTCGACCGAGTCGCGGTGGCCCAGATTGACCAGCGGGCCCATGTGGGTACTTTCCAGAGCTGGATCGGCTACCCGCAAACTCTTAATGGCTGCCAGCAAACGTGTCTTGAACTCGTTGTAAAGCGAGGTATGCACAAAGGCCCGAGAGCCCGCAATGCAGGACTCACCCGATGAGCTGAAGATCCCGTAAATCACCCCTGCAACAGCGTGGTCGAGGTCGGCATCTGCGCAAACAATGGTGGGCGACTTGCCACCCAACTCCAAAGACGTGGGCATCAGCTTGTTGGCAGCCAAGCGCTGGATACCCATACCGACGGTGGTGCCGCCGGTGAACGCGATCCGCTTGATCAAGGGATGGCGCACAAGCGCATCGCCCACCACCGAGCCCTTGCCCGGCAAGATGTTCACGATGCCGTCAGGCACACCCGCCCGCTGAGCGATGCGGGCCAACTCGATGGCCATGCGGGGTGTGATCTCGGCTGGTTTGATGACGATGGCACAACCTGCCGCCAGCGCAGGCGCCATTTTTTGAGCCTCACTGGCAATGGGCGAATTCCAGGGTGTGATGGCTCCGACCACGCCTAAGGGCTGGTGCACGCTCATGGTCAAAAAGTCACCGCGCGCAGGTGTGACAGCATCCTCCCACGTCTCGGCTGCTGCAGCGAAGTACTGGAACGTGCCTGCCGCGCTGCCCACCAAGGCCCGGCATTCCTTGATCGGTTTGCCATTGTCCAAACGCTGTAATTGCGCCAAAGTTTCCGATTGTTCACGGATGCCTTGGGCGATGCTGTGCAGCATGCCAGCGCGCTCGTGGGGCATGAGGCGTGCCCACGCAGGCTGCAATCGCGCTTGCTCGGCCGTCTGAACAGCCTCGTCCACATCGCCGGCTGTGGCCGAATGCAACTGGATCACAGCCGAGCCATCATGAGGGTATTTGGTTATATAAGCAGGTCCTGAAGCATCACGCCAATGGCCAGCGAACAAGGTCTGTATTTTTTCGGTCATCTAGAAGGCTCCGGGTCAGGTGGTCATGCTGGCCGTGCGGTTGTGTAAAAAACGCAGCGCCGACAAGACCGTGAGTGCCGATGTTTTCGGGTTGTCGGCTATGGGCCTGCCGCGCATGCGCACCTGTATCTCTCCAAAAGCGCCCTTGGCCTCGAATTCGTGGATGTTGTCGGTCACGCCCGGGTCGGCGATCAAGCACACGCGGGTGCGGTCCAAGCCCAAACCGGCCAATGAGAGGGTCGCGGCCACATTGGCATTTTTGGGATACATGCGCGCCGCTTCGCGGGCTGTAGCATCCAAGATCACCGTCGGCTCGGTCAATTCATCCAGGTTCACCAACTGCTCGGCGGGCGAGCCGCGCCAGCCTGCAGGCGGCTTGCGTCCAATGTAGGTCAAGCTGTTAAGACCGGCTTGGCGAGCTGCTGAGATCGCGTCGATGCCGCCAATGGCGCCTGCCAGCAAGTGCAGTTGTGCCCCTCCTTGCTCAGCAGCTGCTTGCAGTTGTTCAGGCAAGCCTGGTTCAGACAAGGCCCCGATCGACAATATTGCGCATTCCGTGCCCCGCTGTAAAGCGGGTAAGACATGTTCAGTCAAGGCGGTGTGCCCAGCACACTCCAGCACCAAGGGTGTGCTGACTGGAACGGATCGCGTCACCGTTACACCTGGTCCCAATTCGGCTTGCAGAGCCGCTACTTTGGCATTTGATACCACGATGTGCGTGATGCGTACCCCCGCATTCGTCTGAATGCGCTGATACACCGCGCGGCCAATCGCACCAAAGCCTATCAGGGTCAGTTCCTGGGTGCGCATGGCTTAGTCTGTCTTATTGGGCGGACCGGCGAACTTGACCGGAAACCCGCCCCACGCAGCCATGTCAACTTCGACCACCACCGGCCCGGGCGTCTGCAAGGCTTGGCGCAAAACAAAATCGGTCTGCGCCGGATCGCTGAGTCTATGGTGCGCAACCTGCATGCTTGCACAAAACTGAGCAAAGTTTGGGTTGTGCAATTCCACGTAGCAATGGCGGCTGGCATAGACCGCGTCCTGGATGTTTTTGATCACGCCGTAGAGGCTGTCGTTCATGAGCAAAACCATTAGGTCGGCGCGCTCTTGTGCGGCACAGGCCAATTCACCCACGTTGAGCATAAATCCGCCGTCACCCGCCATCACCACGGTCTTGCGGCCTAGAGCGTGCTCCTGGTTGGCCAAGGCCACACCAATGCCCATGGCCAGACCTTGACCTATTCCGCCACCCAAGGCGTGAACGCCCGCACGCGGGTGGTCCAAAACCGGTGCGCGGTTGCCCCACATGGTGTTAGACAAAGTGATGTCGCGTACCCACCACAGGGCATTGCCTGCTGCGCTCTGCAAGCTGTTCTTGAGCTGGACGTAAGGCCCCAAAGTGTTGTCCACCAGGGCTTCCGCTTCAATGCGGGCATTTTTAAGATCCGTCAAGAATGTCGGGTCGGTCTGCATGCGACCTTCCAATGCATCAGCCAAGGCGTTCAGGGTCAAGGCGGCATCGCCATGCACAAAATACTCGCTCTCGTAAGCTCGGTTCTCGGAGAGTGCATAGGCGTCAATCCGGAAACGGTGTGCAGGCAGTTGCAGTTTGTAAGTCAGCGTTTCATTGCTGCGCAAACGCGAGCCTACGACGAGCAGCGCATCGACCGTTTGGTAGAAAGCTTCACTAGGCTTTTGCAGGTTATAAGCCCCCAGGCTAGCAGGATGGTCTTCAGGCAACACGCCACGGCCTTGCACCGAAGTGACCACACCCCAGCCCATGGCTACCAATCTTTGCACGGCAGGCCCCGCGCCCCGGGCTCCACCGCCAAGCCATAGAAGAGGGCGTTTTTTGGAAACCAACAATTCGGCCAAGGTTTTCACGTCCTTGTGAGAAGGCACCAGCGGGGCCACCCGCAAGGGCGTCAGATCAGCGGGCAAAGACAAGCACATGGACTGCACATCGATTGGAATTTCGATGCTGACTGGTCCACACGGCGGCGTGAAAGCCACACGCACAGCTTCGCGTAGGGTGGCCAGAGCGGTTTCAGGGTTGCGAATGCGATAGGCCTCTTTGCCCACTGACTTGAGCATGTCCAGCTGCGCCGGGTGCTCGTGGATGAAACCCAGATTCCTATCCAGAAATTCGGATTCGATCTGACCAGTCAAGTGAAGCATGGGTGTACCCGCCGTGATCGCCTCGACCATGGCCCCTGCGGCATTCCCGCAACCGGTGCCAGTGCTGGTCACACAAACACCCAGCACACCGCTAACACGGGAAGCGGCATCGGCCATGTTGCAAGCACCGGCCTCACCGCGGGCCGAGATAAATCGGATTTGTCCTCGCGTGTGCAAGGCGTCAAGGATCGGCATGTTGTGGATGGAGATCACCCCAAAGGCGGTTTTTACACCACAGGTTTCTAGGAAACGGGCGACCAATTCGCCCACAGTGATGGTGACGGCAGAAGTATTCATGAAGTTTTCTTATCCTTGTTCTGGGCTGGCCTAGATCTGCGTTGCAGCGAGTAACTCAGGCGTTCTGTCAATTGGGCGGAAGCCGTTTTGACCAAATCGACGAGCGGCATGAGCGCTTCGTCCTCGATGCGTTGGGAGGGCACCGTAATGCTGATGGCTGCCGTGACCCGACCCTGTTCATTGAATACCGGTGCAGCAATGGTGGAGATACCGGTTTCATACCCCCCCATGCTCACGCCATAACCTTTGTCACGGTCCTGATCGATCAATACCTTCAGAGCTGGCAAGCTGGTCGGAGTCTTGGGGGTGTAGGCCGGCAGTGTTTTTTCGGGGTAGAGCGCGGCAAGGTCTTTCATATCCAAGTCAGATAACAGGGTTCGCCCCAACACGGTGGCATGCGCAGGTAAACGCGCACCGACTTGAATCGAGTGGAACATCGAGTTGCTGCCCGCAGCCTTGGCGATGAAAACCACTTCTCGGACATCACGCACCACCAGGTGAGCAGAGAAACCGCAGCGATCGCGCAAAACCTCGATCACGGGACGCCCCACTTCGGTCAGTTCCATAGAGGCGAGCAATTCAAAGCCTAGCCTCAACACCGCCAAACCTAGCTTGTAGCTCACACCATCGGGGCAGCGCTCCAAAAATCCGCTTTGCTCCAAGGTGAACAGCATGCGAAACACCGAGGCTCTGGGTAAGCCCAAGCGGCGCGACAGTTCTGCACCACTGAGCTCACGTTCATCGCGGTTGAATTGCATCAATAAATGCAGGCCACGTGTCAATGCGGGTACGTTGTAACGATCAGCACTTGTTGGCCTTGCGGTCATCTCAAAACGCCCAAGGTGGACAATCCCAGTAAGTCGTTGACGGCTTCCGCAGCCTCAAGAGGGCAAGCATGGCCGACAGGTCCCAAGCTGATGCGCTTTGAAGTAAGAATTTCGGCCACGCGTTCGCAGCTTGCTGGCGTTGTCACGGTGTCAACATCTCCGCTAGCCACCGCCACAGGACAAGTGAGACTTTTTAGGTCTTGCGCCAAGTTGGCCTGCCCCAACATTTGCACCGCCTGGGTATAACCTGCCGGATCAATTTGGGACATGGTCTCTCGAACAGCTTCTTGCAAAGCAGTCGCCGCATTAGAAGACAACATAGCTGCTGCACGTGACTTAGCCATCCCTTGGGCCCCAAGTTGCTGTAAGTTGTTCAGGCGGCCTTGCACTACACGCTCTCGTTCGGCCAAAGGTGCATCTCCGTAGCCACGGGCGGGTGCCAACAAAAACAAACTGCTGACGCTTTGGGGCCTTAGCCTTGTGGCACTGGCGGCTATCAAGGCACCTAAAGAATGTCCGACCAATACCACTGAATGAGATACACGCATGTAATCCAACCAAGACCACAGGCGCTCGGCATAGTCCTGTGCGGTTGGTAACTCAATGGGCAAATGCGAGCTTTGACCATACCCAGGCGCGTCCCAAGCCAATACCTTAATGTCGCTGCGACCAACTGCAGCATTGAGCTGATAAGCCCAACTTGCTGATGCCGAACCGATCCCGTGCAGCAGGACGTGTGTAACGTGCTGTGCCATGCCGGAACTGCGGAACTGCACCTTTCCTTGGGCTGTGTCTACAAGTGATAGAGCCACACCCGACAAAGCTTCAGAAGGGTCGGCGCCCATATCAGCGCTTGATTTTCGACAAAGGTGAATCAGGCGGATACATTGGCGTGATAGGCTTGGGCGTGCCCAACATGACACACATCAAGGCATCTTCATCGCCAATATTATGTTCTTCACGGTACACGCCAGGCGGTACCGAAATCAGATCCCGCTCACCTAGAGTGACTTCCCAACGCTCGCCGTCTTTTTCACAGATGACTTTCATGTTTCCGCGTAAAACAAAGAAAATTTCTTCAACGTCGTAATGGATATGCGATGGCCCAATGCCACCAGCTGGAATTAACATGGTGGAAAACGTGAAGTGGGCTGTGGGCACGGTATTGCCGTCATTGGCCACGCCCGTCCCGCCAGTACCCACATAACGCATTTGGGCCCGCCGATATTTAGGGTCAAAGTCCGCTTGAAACTTCAATGCATCCCAGTCGTAGCTGCGGGTGGACTTGAGCGCGACTCTGCTTTGCATCCAATCGGCAAAGGATTGACCACTTGGTTGCAGCATACTGGCCTGGATTTGCTTTTCAGGTGGAGTCTGAGGATTGAGTAAGCCGTTTTCATTGAAATGCGGCTGGTTGGCAGCCGCCAAAACTTTTAAAGCGTGTGAATTCATAGTTTTCTCCTTGTAACTAATTCATAACAAAACCGCCGTTGACCGGCAGTAACTGACCCGTGATGAAGCCACTGCCCTGGGTTAGCAGGAACAACACTGCTGCGTTCACGTCCTCTGGAATTTGTGGGCGCTGGATTGCCCTTCCGTTTAGGTAATGATCGTGTCGGGATTGGGGCACGTACTCGGTGGCCTCCACCAATGTCAAACCTGGTGCGATGGCGTTTACGGTTATGGCGTCATTTCCCATCTCGCGCGCCAGAGACCTTGTCATGGAGATCAAAGCACCCTTGCTCGCCGCATATGCGAGCAAACGGGGAGCGCCCCATAAGGCTGTATCCGAGGCTAAATTAACCACCCGCCCTCGACCGCTGACCGCAAGATGTGGTTTGGCCGCCCGGGTTACTAACCATGTTCCGCGCACATTGACATCCATCACACGATCCCACATCTCCAGAGTCAGCTCGTCCATGGTGCGACCGCCAGAGTTGGTGATACCAGCGTTGTTGATCAAGCCTGTCATGCCGTCCATTGCAGCAGCGGCAGCTTCGACACCGGCACAGATACTGGCAGGATCCAGCAAATCCAGTGGCACGTAGGAAGCTAGCGGACCGAGCTCTGCGGCCAAGGCCTCACCACGTTCGTTCAGTACATCACTGATGGTCACTTGTGCACCTGCGGTGACCAATGCCCGGGCAAAGCTTTCGCCCAAACCCCGAGCAGAGCCAGTGACCAGCACTTTGCTACCCTGAAGGTTGATTTCTTGCATGCTATAGAGGGCCTTCACGAGCCAGATCGTTGTGAATTGATCATGTAATGCAAGACGCGTTTTTCGGCCAACACCACGCCGTAATAAGCCAGGATGCCGATAACTGTCAAAGCACCAATGACCAAAAAAACACCCGAGGTGTTGCCCTGGCCTTCAAAAAAAACAAGCAAATAACCTAGGCCCATATTGCCCCCTACCAACTCACCGACCACCACGCCTATCACAGCCAATGTGCTGGCAATGCGCAAGCCGGAAAATAGAGGGGGCAGGGTGGTGGGAAATTCGACCATGCGGAACACTTGAAAGCGGGTGGCTGAAAACGAACGCGCTAAGTTGATCAAATCCCCGTCCATGGTGCGCATGGCTGTCAATACATTGATCAACACTGGAAAAAACACAATCAACACGGCTACCAAAATCTTTGGGTATATCGTGTACCCCAGCCACATCACAAACAAGGGCGCAAATGCCACTTTCGGCGCAATCTGCAATGCCAGCAAGTATGGCGACAAGATGGCCTCCACGCGAGGCGATATGCCTAAAGCGTAACCAATGACCGCCCCAAGGAATGAACCTAAAATGAAGCCAATCACCACCTCGGCCGCGGTGATACTTGCATGCCATAACAAGCGTTCGCCCTGCCAAATGCGAGCCCCTTCAGTCAGTACTTGACTGAAGGGGGGGAGAACAAACTGTGGCACGCCTAGCCAACCGGGCATGAACTCCCATAGCAATAGGAACAGAATCAAAACAGCCAAACTCCAAGCCGAGGTGGTCAGTTTTTCTGGGTTCATGTCGGTTCAATTTATGAGTTGTCACCAAAAAATGGGACGTGGCTTATTTGCCAAGAACAAACTGGTTGGTGTAGAGCTCTTTTGCTGCCGCCTCTTTAGGAACGACTCCGTTGCTGACGTAGAACTTCTGTAATTCAGTCAGTCGTGCTTCGTCCATTTGACCTAGAACTTTTTGGTTCGCGTAAACATATTTGTTGTACATCTCGAACACGCTCTGAATACTGGCTTCCTTACCCTTGTGGGCTGGCACGTGCTGGACATAAGCAATTGCAGCCTCCTTTGGGTTGGTCATGATGTCTTTCATGCCTTTGAGGGTCGCACGAACCAATTTTTGAATCAGTTGAGGATTTTTTTGAATTGTCTCGTCAGAGGCCAGGATAGCTTGAGCCATGCTCTTGAAGTACACGTCGGCAGCTAAGATATCCACCTTAGCACCCGTCTCGATAGCGCTGGCGGTCCAGTCAGGCACTCCCGCCATGGCAACGGCTTTCTTTGCTGCAAACTGTTGCCAAACACCTGCTGGACCTGCAGCTTGAATATTGACGTCATTTTTGGTTAAGCCAACTTTGCTCAGCATGCCCAACAAGGCGTAGTATGTTGTGTCGGTGTACGAGATGACCGTGACCGTTTTGCCTTTTAGTTCACGTGGGCTTTCAATGAGCTCGTCTTTGTGGCTGACCAATTGCGTAAGTGAGCCCGATCCGAGAACGGCAACGGCTTTGACGGGAATTCCCTGCGCACGAACAATGATTGGGGTATCACCAATTGCACCGCCGATAACAGCATTGCCTGCTCCGACTTGCTTGGCGACATCCACACCACCACGGGCTGCTACAAATTTCACATCCAATCCTTCGGCTCTGTAGTAACCTTTTGCCTGCGCCAGCATCCAGGGTCCAAAAGCAGGCAATGTGCCTGGTGCAGGAAGTAAATATGTGACCTCTAGCAGGGGTGCCTGTGCCAAGGACAAGCCAGGCAAGATTGGTAGCAAGGCCGAAGCCACCAAACTCAAACATGCAATGCGTTTGTTCATAAAAGTAGTGGTTTTTTTCACAGTTATCTCCGGTTTTTGAGGTGGTTAGAAAAATTGTTAATGCACATCGCTGAGAGCATTGAGCTTGAGCAGATCCATCAAGCGACTGACATAGTTAGCCAAAGCGGGATGTTTGCGCCTTTGAAGTGGATTGGCTCGGTCAGGAATATCCACACGTATTTCCTCGATTAGGGTTCCAGGGCGCTCACTCATGACCAAAATCCGGTCGGACAATGCCACCGCTTCAACCAAGTCGTGAGTGATGAAGACCATGGTTTTTCCCTCGCGTTGTACAGTTTGCGCAAGGTCTTGTTGCAAGATCATTTTGGTTTGCGCGTCTAGCGCTGAAAACGGCTCATCCATCAACAGCACAAGGGGGTTGACAGCGAGGGTTCTGGCCATTGCAGCTCGCTGACGCATGCCACCTGATAACTGATTGGGGTAATGTTTGCCGAATCCCTCTAGGTGGCATTGGGTTAGCAGGCGATCAGAAATGATCTGGCGATCTTCCAGTTTGATCCCTCTTAATTCCATTCCAAACTCGATGTTTTGGGCAATGGTGCGCCATGGCATGAGTAAGTCTTTTTGCAGCATGAACGCAACAGACTTAGAGGGACCAGAGACCACTTCTCCATTAATTTTGACGATGCCAGCCGACGGCTTTGAGAGACCTGCCCCCATGGTCAGCAACGTGCTCTTGCCGCAACCAGATGGTCCAATGATAGAAACGACTTCACCTTTGGCAATCGCAAAGTTAATGTTGCGTGCAGCCAGCACAGCAGCTGAGCCGCTCCTTGCTTCAAAAAGTTTTTCGACCCCAACGAATTCGATCGCAGCCGACGTCGGTTCTTGTGTCATTTTTCAACCTTTGTTTTACATAAGAAACGTTGGTTTGCCAAAGAATCAATAATACACTTCACCTGAGTTGACGCAATAGAGGACTTATACCTAGAAAAATCCGCTATTTATTTAGATCTGCGGCAATTTATATATGTAATTTTCAGCTGCAAAGAATTTGACCTTGATATGGTCTTTGCAGTGGACCCAGTTCCAGTGAATGATCCGCCAACTTATCGATTCTTACGTCTAAGCGCAAGGCATAGACACCACAATGCAAAGCGGTTTAGCGCTAAGCGTGCGTGTATCTGGTCGTGGTTGGGACACATGAATGAGGCTTGCGTTGTTTTTAAAAATTCAGCCAATCCTCGATTTTGTGATGATGTGAAAGAGGGTATGTGATTTCTTTGAGCTGCTCATATGATTTTTCCCATCCTGACAAAGGTGCGCGCTACGCTAGCCAAGACAAACAATAGACCCAAAATTGACACATGCGCAGTGATCTCACTCATGGCGCGTTTTTCAAACCGCAGCCGATGTCCTAACTTGCTGTAAATACTCTTCAACGCTTGGGTACTGTCGGCTTTGAAATATTCGCCTTGTGTGATGGCTGAAACTTTTTTCAATGCCTCATCTTCCAACTTGACACGCATGCTACGGCCTTGCATTTGGACCACATCACCTTCAGTAGTGCCAATGCCAACGGTATAAATTTTGACTTGATGTGTAGCAGCCAAATCTGCCATTTGCTTCAGCTCTGGTCCCATGTTACTTTGACCATCGCTCATCAAAACGATGGCCATCTGTCGCCCCTGACCAGTCGATGGGCTTACAGTGTTGGGGGCCGTTTTTTTATCGTCTATGGATTGTCCTGAGTTGGTTTTGTTTTTAGTACCTCCTGCCTCATTAGATTCGTTGATGATCTTTTGCGCATCAATGCCTGCACCTGGCAACAAAGCCTCTAGAGATATCAAGATCCCGGTACCTAAAGCAGACCCATATTGCAGCGGCAAATACTCTATAGCTTTCATCAAAACATCACGATCTTCGGTCGGGGCTTGTGCCAGAGCTGCAGTACCCGCAACGGTCACTAAACCTACGCGCAATCTGCGCGGCTTGTTTTCAATGAATTGTTGTGCAACTTTTTGTGCCACCTCGATGCGTGATGGTTGAAGATCTTTGGCGCGCATGCTGCCAGAGGTGTCCATGACCAGCATCACAGTGGCATCCCGAACTGGAGTCATCAAAACTGTTTGTGGCCTTGCCAATGAAATGCAAAGGAGCACTAAACCTAGGCCGAGAATGATGGGAGGCCTTTTTCGTGTTTTCAATGAATAAACAAAAGCAAGGACCGCGACTAGTGCGCATGTCCACAGCATCACGGGCCACAAAAAATAGATCGAACTGAAATCAGGCACGCCAAACTCTCCGTTTTCTCAATTCAGAGAAGCGAATCAACGCACTTGCCAAATCTTCATCTGTAGAAAGTTCCAATGCATCGACACCAGCGTATGCAAAAGAGTCAGCCAGTTGCTGCTCCCTTTTTTCAACCGCTTGGGCATAAAGAGTTCTGAATCTTTGGTTTGCAGTATCAAGCAGCAATTGTTCTGAGGTTTCTGAATCTTGAAGCAACACCAAGCCTGCGTTTGGCAGACTGACTTCTGCTGGATCGAACAAACGCACCGCAACTGTGTCGTGCCTTTGTCCCAGTGCGCTCAGCTCGGTTGTCCAGTTAAAAGCCCCCATGAAGTCAGAGACAACAAACACGCTTGACCTTCGTTTAAATAAATCATTGGCTTTTCTGAGCCAATCAGTCAATCGGGTTTGATGGGGTTGCTGTGAGACGGTTGACGTCTCTAAGACATGCAGCAAATGCAACAAGTGTCTTCTGTGCATGCGTGCAGGAATGTATTTGAAGCCTTCCGGTTCTGTTGGGTTCAAAACCAACGCACCGATTCGATTGCCCCGATTCATGAGCAATTTGGCCATCACGGACACAAATCGGAGCATCACATTACGCTTGGTGACATCTGAGCTTCCAAAGTCCATGGAGCCGCTCAGGTCCAATAAAAACCAAGCATTGATTTCTCTATCCTCTTGATGCTCCCGTACAAAGGGTGTTTGCATGCGAGCAGTCACATTCCAGTCGATGTGTCTCACATCGTCCTGGGCTTGGTATTCGCGCAGGTCTGCCAATTCCAAACCTGATCCTCTGAATAAAGTCCTGTGATTTCCTTGCAGCAAACCATCCAGCCGTCGTATGACTGTCCACTCCAAATGTTGGAGTAAGGCCTCAGCGGACATGAACATCCAGCGGCTGGTCGGGCATCGGCACGGCGCTCATCACAATTTGAATCAAAGTGTCCGCATTCTTGCCTTCGGCCAATGCGGTATAGGACAAAACGAGGCGATGTCTTAGGACATCGGGTACCAAATCGGCCACATCTTGGGGCAATGCGTAATCTCGACCACGAAGCAATGCTAATGCGCGAGCACCCTCAATAAGACCGATGCTGGCTCGTGGACTGGCGCCGTAGCTGATCAATCCCTTGATAGATTCGATTCCATATTGCTCCGGGAAACGGGTAGCTGATACAAGCTTGACCGCATAGTGAACCAGGCTGGGGTCCACATAACATTCACGGCACTGTAATTGAAGTGATTGGAGCTCTTCAAGGCTCAGGACTCCTGTTGGTTGAGCGCTTCCGGCAATGACCCTTTGAACGATGACAAATTCTTCGTCCTCGCTTGGATAGTCAATTAGCACCTTCATCATGAAGCGGTCAACTTGTGCTTCTGGAAGTGGATAGGTTCCTTCTGTCTCGATTGGATTTTGTGTAGCTATGACTAAAAATGGTGATGGGACACGATGCGTTTGTCCTGCGATGGTGACTTGCCGCTCCTGCATCACTTCAAGCAAAGCACTTTGAACTTTTGCTGGCGCTCGGTTGATTTCATCAGCCAACAAAAGATTGGCAAAGACGGGACCCAGTACGGTACTGAATTCACTGGTCTGTTGGTTGAAGATTCGAGTGCCGATCAAATCTGCAGGCAACAAATCCGGCGTGAATTGGATGCGACTGAAACTGCCATTGAGTGACTTGGACAAAGTATTGACGGTCAGTGTTTTGGCGAGGCCTGGTACACCTTCAATGAGCAGGTGCCCCTGTGCCAACAAAGCAATCAGGACGCGTTCTAAAAAAACGTCCTGTCCGACCACAACCCTTTTGACTTCGTACAACAACCGTTGCATCTGGGCTGCAGATCTCTCGGGATCGTTGCTGTGTATGGGCTGACGGGTACCGCGCCAAGCTTCAGTTGCATTAGCCATATGGATTCCTTTGCATTTTAAAAAGGTGGCAGTCCGACAGCGCCTCCGGCACTTTCAATGGTGGTAGCAAAGCCAATCCCAATGAAGGTACGCGCCGATGTAGGGTTCATGATGGCCGTGACAATGCCAACCACCTCACCTGATGTGTTGACCAATGGACCGCCTGAGTTGCCTGAATTGGCAGCGGCATCAAATTGAATCAATCCTTTGAGTATCTGTTGACCATCGGGTGATTTAAAGTTTCGATTCAAGCCAGACACAACCCCTGATGACACTGAGGGACCAATTCCAAAAGGAAAGCCAACTGCTACTACGACATCTCCGGGTACAAGTTGTTGACTGGAGCCCAAAATGGCCGCTTCTAAATCATCCGGGATTTTTTGTGGCTTTAAAACTGCTAAATCTTTGTCGGCATGGAAGCTGACCACAAACGCATCTGATTCTGTCCCATCGAAAAAAGTGACGCGAAGTTTTTTTGCGCCAGCAACCACATGAAAGTTGGTCAGAATCGTGCCATCGTCCTTAATAACCACCCCAGTACCCAGGCCACTCTCAACGTCAGCATTTTCATTTTTGGGATCTGCTGAAAAAGCCAGAACACGGACCACTGCACCTTGAACTGCAGCGGCTGCTTTGCTGCTTTGAGACGGTAATTCTTTCGATTCAAGCGTATGCAAAACTGCGGCATCGATATCTTTTTGTGTAAGTACCTGTCTGCTTTCAAATGAGTTCGAAAAAAGTCCCATACATATCAAGCTGACAACAACTCCGAACAAAAAAACAGCTAAAAAATCAGACCGAGTTTTGAATTTTTTTGAATCAAAGTATTTGTTTTCGGGCGTTTTCGATGCAGATACGGATACGGATGGGTCAGGTGTTTGACGGTTCAAGTCAGACACAGGTGAGCCAGTTGCCCTTGGACGAAGGCTCTTGCTGAAAACGGCATCACGTTTCATAAATAACTTACAGCATAAGCTTCAATGGTAAATTGGCAAAACTGGCTTAAATTCTGATGAAGATGCAATTCTTACAGCCCATGATGCTCTGGTCTTTTTTGCTGATGCCACTGGTTGCAGGTGCATATATTTGGCTTTTAAGGCGAAAGCGTCAAGAGGTGGTTTCTTTTTCAACCGTCTCTTGGATTGTGCAAAACATCAAAACACCATCAGCATGGCGTCGACATGTTCCTCCTGTGCTTTTGTTCTTTGCCATGGGGCTTTTGTTGTTGGCATCCGCCAGACCCATGGCGCGGGTCACATTGCCAGCCGATTACATGACCCTCATCTTGGCCATGGACGTTTCTCGTAGCATGCTCGCAGAAGATGTGGATCCCAGTCGCATTAAAGCGGCGCAAAAGGCAGCCAAAGACTTTTTGCAAGATTTACCCCCCAATATTCGAGTCGGCATCGTGTCATTTGCAGCGAACGCACAAGTAGTGCAGCACGTTACCCCTCAAAGGGTCGAATTAGTCGAAGCCATTGATCGTTTTCAGTTGCAAAGAGGTACCGCGACGGGCAGTGGTTTGCTGATGGCTTTGGCCACTCTGCGGCCTGAGGCCAAGCTTGATCTGGAAAAGTTGCTCTTTCCCTCTAGCCCCTCAGGTTTTGGTGGTGACAGCTTGGGCGGCATGAACAACAGTTCACGCAGTTTGGATGCCAAGCCGTCCGAAAAAGAGCGAAAGCTTGAGCCACCTGGCTCCTACAAAGGGGGGGCCATTGTCTTGTTGTCCGATGGTCGCAGAACTGCGGGCCCAGACCCTTTGTGGGCAGCCCAAAAAGCAGCCGACTTGGGCGTTCGTGTTTACACCGTTGGATTTGGAACACCCAATGGGTTTATCCCAGGCTTTGAGGGGTATTCTTTTTTTACCCAAGTTGATGAAGAGTCACTCAAAGCAGTTGCCAAAATCACTGAGGCAGAATATTTCAAAGCGGGATCTGCGGATGACTTGAAAAAAGTTTACCAGCACTTGTCCAATCAATTTATCTTGGAAAAAAGAGACACGGAAATCACAGCACTGCTTTCCGGCGCTGCTTTGTTCATGATGGTACTTGCCCTTGTTTTGTCGGCGATTTGGTTTCGCTTGGGTGATTCCGTTCCGATCAAAATTTTCCGTCATTCCTAGCCTAAAAACAACGTTTAATTCTGACAAAAAATGTTCTATCGGATTAAGGCGTT
>Ga0214921_10003723_pt1 | contig 23051 bp, 13 predicted proteins | sample LL1505_MetaG_FD_177992 | JGI IMG/M metagenome (GOLD analysis project Ga0214921, IMG submission 177992) | Freshwater microbial communities from Lake Lanier, Atlanta, Georgia, United States - LL-1505 | ecosystem: Environmental > Aquatic > Freshwater > Lake | place: USA: Georgia | collected... | reverse complement strand
GTGAATTTCTTCAACAGCTGAATAGACCTAAAGTCTTTGCCATAAAGCTGCTGGGGATCACGGTAATTATTGCTTGGAATAACAAAAAGTGCTGAATCTGAAGTTGGCAAACCACCCCGTTTGGCATTGATCCACTTGTATTGATGAATCTGCTCCAAAGGGCCAACAGCAAATAAGGTATTTCCACTTTTTCGGGATAGATATTCATCCAAATGTGCTGCAGGAAACCACTGGTGACTATACATAGGAATTTTACCGAGTTGGTGGTTATGAATAAAAGCAGCCATTTGGCTGCCTGACTTTTCCCAGCCATACATGTCGAGCGTAAAATCGCCACTGCCATAGGTTGCAGCATTTTTCTTTGACCCAAGCGTTCCTGGGTAATAAAAAATCAAGATCATTCCAGCAGTTAATGCGATCAATATGAATGAAAAAGATCCCAAAAGCCAGAAACGAAGTTTTCTGGCACTTAACTGCTCCGCCATTGAGAGGGAAGCAAGTATGATCAACGGTATATAGGCAGGGCCAGTCCAATGAGGCAAGGTTTCTCGAAAAAGCGAAAGGCTCCAAATAAAAAAAATCAATGGAGTTGCTGTCCACAACAAAAAGCTTTTTTGCTTTCTTTTTCCGGTTGCATTCAGCTTTTGGAATCCAAAGATAAGAATGAAAACAAAAACCAATGGGCCTTGATAGGCAAACTCACCCAGTAATTCCTTTAGCAATTGTTGAGGATGGATACTGTTGTCTACCCCAACCCTTGATGAATAGAAATTGAAATGAACCCAATCATGTTGAAAATTCCAAATGATGATAGGTAAAAGTGACAATGATGTAATCAAAATTCCAACCCAAAACTCCCATTGCCCAAAGATGTCCCTGCGTCGAAAAGCAGAAAATCCAATTACACCTATCCACAAAAATGCGGCATGGATTTTTGCAAGCATGGCCAAACCAACTACAAAACCAAACCATAAAAGCAATTCATTTTTATTTTGCGCCCTGAATTTATCAGCCATGAAAATATGGGTGGCAATCAACAATGAAAGGCTCCAGAAAAAAACCATGATTGAGTCGGGCATGGCAAAAACACCTGCTATCACAGACCCGTAAAAAGAGGCCGAAAACATACAAGCCGCGATCCACCCGGCCTTGGGTGTAGAAATAGACTTGGCAATATTGAAAATAAATATAGTTGTAGGGATAGAAAGCAAGGTTGCTGGTAATCTATAAAAAAAAGGATGCTGAAAAGTAAAAGCCCCGGTGGATAGCCGGATCGCCCAACCTATCAACAACGGATGATCATAGTAATGAAAATCAGGAAATCGACCATACATGACATAATAGGCCTCATCATTTCCAAGTGGTAGCAGCGCTGAAATCAAGGCCCGCACAAGGAAGGTAATTAAACAAAGTAAAATAAGGCTTCTTTTATTCATTGAATCAAATTATCCAAGACTCACGCCAGGTGTATCCAAATTCAAATCTTTGAATCTTAGCTTATTTCGCTTTCTCACATTTCGCACAGAAACAACCAAGCCTATCAAAGAAGCCAAGGCAAAACTTTCCATAAGCGGATTTGTGCGGTTACGGCTGACGAAATTAGCTGCTATAACATTGCGTTCTGGCTTATCATTGGAATTGGTCCTGTAAATAGGATTACAAAAAAATCTGGTGCCGTCAGCAAGTGAAAACTCAACCCTTAGGTATCTTTCTTCTTTAGAAAAGGGTACACTCAATGATGAAACATTTTTCTGATGAAACCGGAGTTGACCATGTTGACCAATCACCCGGATTTCCTCAACTGACTTGTTCAGCTTTACAAGCAGAAAGGAATCTTTCATTGCTATTGCAGAAATATAACTGCGGAGGTTATGTACTTTTATGCGCTTGCTGGCTAGCGTTTCATTGTGGATTTGTGGGAGCCAGACGGCCACAGATTGGCCCTTTTTCATCATGGTCACCATTTTTTTACCATCTGATCCTGCGCCATAAATCAGTGTAGTGAATCGGCCAATGGTATTATCATTGAAGATATTGTGGTTGTCATCGTTGCCTATAATAAATACTTTTTTGCCAGCAGTCAATGCAGTATCCCAATGTGCAAAAGATTGAGCAGCAGGGTTCAGTACTTCAATATGGTCATAATAGTGAAGCAGTTTTAAGTCATTTACACCATAACCACTCCTCACGGCAGGATGGTTCAATACAACTAGATTGCTTGTATCCCTGGCCAACTCTTGCAATACATATTGTTTATTGTGCATGGTTTGAGGGAAGATATAATCTTTCCAGACCACCCGTTTTGCACCAATGACCAATTGATGTGTCTTCTTTAGATTGTATCCATGTTCATAAACCGGAACATAGTTTTCCCTTTCCTGGTTATACTTATCGATTGAATGGTATTGTGAGATTGCATAAAAAGTATGACCCAAACTGTCATAGCGATTAATGACATCAGAAGACTTCCCCTTACCATTGGTCAACCCTCCCCAAGATTTTGTATGCGCATGGAAGTTTGCCGTGGATGCGTCGGTGAAATTTGCATCCTCATAGGGATTGATGATGTTATCACCTGAAAAAGGAAGAGGCTGAGAAAAACTATATTGTGGGCAGAGTAAATACTGGTCAAGAAGTAGCCATACAATCAGGCATGAGAGCAAGAAAAATGGGATAAAAAATATTTTTTTCACCCAGTAAATCTAAAAAAGAAGTGTTCCCTTTATATCAAATTAATGAGAGGAATTTCTTAATTATTTGTTTAGTTAAAATTAAGGAATGTAGTTCTCTGCGATTAGCTGCTCTGCAAGCCCAAAAGACAAGGTCATTCCAGCGCCTCCCAAACCGTTGATGATGGTTACTCCCGGTTGGGGTGATGTTACTAATTCGGTCTTGCCATCTTTTAGCTTAGCATAGACACCGTCCCAGTTCACAGTAATTTTTTCATCAGGAAAACGTGCAAAACTTGACAAATAATTCAAAATCAAATCATTGATAAAAGACTTCTCGAATGGGTCGTGTGTAAGGCCATACTCATGAGAGTCACCAATGATCAATTCACCGGAAGCATTCTGTGAAACCATTACGTGTATCCCCCATTTGACATAATCAGGCATTTCCGTCTCAATTTGCTTTTTAAGCCTTTCCAATGGTTCACCTGCAGCCTTAAAACTGGCATAATGGGTAAGAGATAAGCCTCCGCAAAGGGAAGGACCCATTCTCCATCCATTCGGTTGAGCACCCATGCGCATCATCTGTAATTTGCATTTTGTGATGTGTGCTTCGGAAAATATTTCAGGAAATAAATTCTCAAAATCTGGACCGTTACAAACAAAGATTTCTTCTGCTTCGAAAATTTTCTTGCCAGATGAGACCTTTCCGGTTTCAACTGATTGTACATGGGTATCCCAAACGAATTCTACCCCGTATTTTTCATTCAGGTATGCAGGCAATGCTTTGATGGCCTTTGGAGAATCCACAATGATTTCATCAGGGCTGTACAATCCTCCTTTTAGCCCTGTATGAACAATTGCACTTGATTGGTTCGAAGTTTCAGCTGCAGACATCAAAACATAGCTCCTGGTACCCTTGACCGAATCTTGAAAAGATTCCAGTACTTCCATTTCAAGGTCTGAATAAGCCAGATGAACAGACCCCACCGGGTCATGCCAGATTCCTGAGGCCATAGAGATTTCTTTCCAGATGGATTGGGATAACATTGCCCTTTCATACATTTTACCATCGGGTTGACCAATTGGCCAAACCATACCGAAATTTCTCATGGAGGCTCCTACTGCGAAAGAGCTGCGATCAATCACCAACACTTTTTTACCCCTCACAGCCAATGCCCTGGAGGTTGCCAATCCAACGATTCCCGCTCCGATAACAATTGCATCAAATCCCATAAAAATTAATCTAGTCTTTTTCTGTATTGGTAATTGTCAAAAAAGCTGACCTGCGTGGACCTGGAAAAGGAATATTCCCTTTTATCCCATGCCAGAGTACTCTATTGAACTCAATATCATTGTTGCTGTCTTCTTTTGCAAAATTGAATTGCTCAGACTTTTTTTGCCATTCGTTTCTCGCTGTATTTTTTTGCTTCAAATCGATGGAAGGGGTAATTGCTTTGAATGGAAAAGGTTTTGCTGTTGAATCGAAACACCTCCACATGGGTGTTGCAGCAGCATCGTACTGTGTCATGGGGCCCATTCCAAGGATCAATTCCATGGTCCTTAGCATCGAAGTTGTTGTATAAGGCGTATGATCGATAAAGCCTCTCTTCACAAAACCTCCTGCAAGATAGGCAGTGCTTCTGTGTGCATCTACATGGTCTGCTCCATTCTGTGCATCGTCTTCAAGTATAAAAACAGCAGATTCATTCCATATCGGGCTTTTGGAAAGTGCCTCGATGAAAAGACCAACTGCAAGATCATTGTCTGCAACATGCGCAAATGGAGAAGGTCTGCCAAATCTTATCCCCTCAGTATGGTCATTGCCAAAACGGATGGTATTGAATTGCGGCACCTTGTTGATGGACAACAATGAATCGAAATCATGTTTCCAGAACCTGAACCTGGTGGTGTCAGCAATGGTCAACCCATAGTCGGGGAAACTTGCACAATTGTTGTTCTCAAGAATGGAAACCGTTGGCTTGTTGTTAGCCATGAATTCACCATAGGTCCTGAAGGTCACGCCATAGCGATAACAATTGTTCCAAATGAATCCGCCCTTGTTGTTGGCAATCTCCCTCTCTCCCTCTCCACCATAGGTACCACCACGGGATCCATAACTGGTGGGCCATGTCTTTTCAAGATAGTCTGTTGCATATGCCCCCATGCTCCAGTTGTGTCCATCCGCGCTCACTTCTGCATCCACAAAAAAATTATCCAACAATACAAACGACTCAACAAGCGCATGCTGGTTGGGGGTTATTTTCTTGCCAAACAACAGCAAGGAGGTGTCTCCATTTCCACCCTTTACATCTGCCAATACCTGGTCATAGGTGCGGTTTTCCTTGATGATATAGAAAACATGTTTGATGGGTGAAGTTTTATTCATCGTAACTGGAATGGGAAATCCAGGTGCCGTTGCATCTGCCAATGCTGTTTTTTGCATAGAATATGGACTATTTCTATAAACAGCTTTTGTATAGGTGTCAAGCTCCAGCTGGGTAGGCGGCTTGATTACACTCATGGTACCCTTGAACAAACCGCCAATATATTCTACTTGCGAAGGATCTTTGGTGGAAAATCCATGATGAATCACCTCTTCTCTTTTCCTGATGGGGGAAGGGCCAAATGCATTGGGCAGGGAACTCATTCCCTTTCCATTGGCTACCCACAATTTATTGTTGACAAAGCGGACCGAAGTAGGATACCATCCTACAGGAATGAATCCTTTGGGTATGCTTTTCCCAGGAGTTGTTACATCAAAAACAGCTATACAATTGTTATTGGCATTGGCGATATACAAGCGCTTGGTCTTTGCATCCAATGCAAGACTGTTGGTAGTAGATCCACTGGGTGAGTTGGGATATAATGCTACATCCAATGTTTCAATGACCTGCTTGCTTGCAAGATCGACCACCGATACAGTGTTGTCATTGGAATTGCACACGTAGAGCAATTTACCATTTGAAGAAAGCAATATTTCATTGGGATTGTCTCCCACAGTAATAGGTCTTTTCCAGCTTCCGTTTACAAGATCATAAACCAGTAACTTATCACATCCCCAGCAACTGATGTACAACTCTTTTCCATTGGTGGAGAGTTTACAATCGTATGCTTCAGCATCCAAACCCAATTGTCCAATGATTTTATTGGATTTCAGGTCAATGGTATAAAAGGCTTTGTTCTCTCTGCTCACTACATACAGCCGTTGTCTTGCATCATCAACCGCAATACCGGAAGGACCCACCCTTACTGGCCATGGCTTGTCCAACAGAATACTGTCAATACGTTTCAATTTTCTTTGCTGGATTTCATACTTCAGGATTCTGTTGTCATGACCGCCAGAAACATAAAAAGTTTTATCATCCGAAGAAAAGGCAAGTCCATACCAAGACTTTTCTATATTGACTGAATCAATGACTTTTTCTGCCTTGATATCAATCAATTGAATGCTCTGGGTACTCTGGCCATTGTTGGTTACTGCCATGAATGTTGCCGACTTGTTGATCGCAAGATTCAGTGGAAGATCACCCAAGCCAAATGATTTTCCTGCAGGACTGAGCTTCCAGCCATTGGGAAGGGTAACCTGTGGTTGCATCTGTTGTGCGTTCAGCAATGAAGAAACAGCCATTAATAAAATTAGTCCAATAATATTTTTGTTCATGTTACAATATTGATCTTTAAATATACCTTGAAAATCTAAGTTTCATTATTAAATACTGTCAACCAACGGTTTTTTCCAGCCGTTTAAAAAAATAAAGCGCTGCAACAGCAAAAACTACCATCGCCAGTCCAATCACAATCGCACTTACCTTGAAAAAATCAACCCACCCAACATCTGGTGTACCAAAGTTCTTGACCAGAAGAATAATGGTACTTCCCAAATAGCCTGCAGCATCAGCCATAGACATCATAAAACCAATATTGCTCTTGTAGCGAAAATGCGCAATCCATCTTTCAAAATACATGGTATGTATGGCGATGTAAGGCAGGTACATGGAAAACCCTGCCACTACCATCCAAAGTACAGGATCCATCAATTTTGAGATGAATAGAAAAGTTGAAACGACCAAGAGCAACCCACAAAAAAAAGTGATCAGGTGATTGGAGTAAAAAGCGATCCTGTTGTTCCTGATCAGAATCATGCAGGAAATAATGAGCAAAACCGCAATTGCAATGGGAATTTCAGAAAAAACAAGCAGTTCGGGCATGGTGGAATAACCCAATGCATTCCAGAACTCCACGGCAAAATTATCGCGCATGTCACGGAATATGGTAAGTCCTACATAAATGAGGATTGAAAAAAATATGCCTGGTGCGAATTTTTTGATAAACACCATGCGCTCTGCACTTTTCATTGGAACCCTTTCGGTGCGTAGATTTTTATCCTCATCATCAGGTACAGGGATCTTGTTCAACATCGAAATCCCAAGAACAAGAATCGGCAAAAAAACGAAACCAGCCACAAAGGGCATCCACAATTCAGGAACATGAAACCTGTCCAACAAAATTTTGCCTACTCCCTTGACCAATCCTGAAGAAACAATAAAGCTGGAAGCCATCACAGCACCCAACAACTCTGTTGATTTTCTTCCTTCCAAAAAACCAAACACCACGCCCCAAATCATGCCCAGTGGCAACCCATTGAGAAACATGAAAGGAAGGTTATATGGAAAGGGGGTGATGGCAAAAAAGAACAGTGATACCCATGCAAAACCCATGAGCATGATCAACATCCTCGTTCTGTTGCCGGCATGCAACTCTGATACATACTTTATTCCAATATACTTGGAAATAGTATAGCCGATCAATTGTGTAATGATGAGCAGAATTTTATAATCCACTCCCCACAGGGATAACCCATCATAGGTAGCAGCAGTAAAAGGTTTTCTGAAAGCATACATACTCAAGTAGGTGATGAAAGCTGCAACTGCTGCATTCAGCACAAATCTAAAATCTATCTTTTTGAAGGTCATGGCGAGTATGTTGGATGCAGCCATGGCTATGCGTTTAAGAAATCTGCCAAAATTGTTGCAGGCAAGGCTGAAACATCCTGAATGATGTGTGTATGGGGGTAGCGAAGAAGTGTCTCAATTTTATTGGATCCAGACAAAACACCAATGTTGCCCCTGCATCCTGCATTGAAACCTGAAAGCAGATCAGCAGGAGTATCTCCGATTTTAATCACTTCATGAACACTTTGAATACCCAGGGAAAACATGGCTTGATGAATCAGATAAGGCGCAGGCCTTCCAACTCCGTCAGTGCTTTCAACATCCAAGGAGACATCAATCAAGCCCCTTTCACGCCATTGTAATCCTTCCATGATGGCAGTATTCACATCACGATGAAATCCAGTGTCTGTAGCCACTTTGATGCCATGTTGATGACACCATTCAAAGGTTTCTTCTGCACCTGGCATTGCCTTGACCTCATTTCGATAGTAGTCTACCATGAGTTTCGAATAATGATCAAATACAGCCAACGCTTTGTCATGGTACTCAGGAAAATGATAGCGCTCAAGGTTTTCAATCATAACATCCATTCCATTGTCCCTGGCTATCATGAACTCATAGAGCTTGATCTTGTTTGTCCCGATTGTTTTTTCGAAATCTTCAATCGTTGCATTGAGTCCAAAATACCTTGCCCCTTCATACAGACATTTCGCTACAGCATTGTCATCACTCACAGTTGTGCCCGACAGGTCAAATACTACCAAACTTATTTTGCGCATATTGAGAATTTTAATCAAAAAGATCAATGCCTACCCTAAACGGATTATGATCAATGGCATACTGATAAGCCTCAACTGTCTGATCAAGAGAAAAGCCGCCATGAACAAGAGAATCGAAATCAAATTGTCTGAATGAAGACTCCATGAATGATACTGCGGATACCAAATCAGATTGGTTATAATTGTGCAGTCCCTTGATGGTCAGAACCCTCCTGATCATTTTCTCTCCATTGATCGAGATGTCTGGTTGGGGAAACGTTGCTCCAATCCAAACAGCTGTTCCACCGATGTCAAGCAATTCAAGTGTCGACTTCATGGCTTCAGGAATTCCACTGAATTCCAGTACTACATCAACCTTCAATGTTTCAATGGAGGAATCAATTGAAGGTGAAAATAGCTCGGGCGCATCTGTAACCAATGCAAGATCAGCACCAAATTTCAATGCATGATTTGCGCGCGCAATGCTGAAATCTACCGCAATGACTTTTCGCGCACCTGCTTTGTGGGCCATTGCACAAGCGATGATGCCAAGCATGCCAGCACCATTGACAAGGACGGTCTGGTTCTCAAGACTGCCAGCCAAACGTATGGCCCCTGCAGCAGTGGCAACAGCACAGTTGATCAGCGATGCCGCTTTATTGCTCAGCGCTTCATCCTGAATAACGATGATGGGTGTATTTTTTCTGAGGATAATGTATTCGGCCAATCCTCCGTGCAAAGTACTTTGCTCAGTGATTTGCTCATGTCCATACTTGAAAAGATCTTCCCCTTTTTGTGGAATACCTTTTTTGGCAAAAGCAGAATCTGGATTGCTGGCATAGATACCCCAGGTAATCCTGTCACCAATTTCTAAAGTCTTACCCCTCAGATCGGTTGATACTGCATCGGGCCCAAATGCAACAATGTGACCAACAATTTCATGACCCAAAATCGTAGGATTTTTTTCCTTGCGCTTGCCCTGAAATGTGTAGAGATCACTCCTGCAAATGGTGGTATAAGCATTCCTTACCAGTATTTCACCTGACTTTAACGAAGGGATAGCAGTATGCTCAATGGTAAATCCGTTGATGCTTTTATCAAATTGAGCAAAGAATGACTTGTCAAACATATCAAATGTATTGCTCCAATTCAGCCAATGAATCAACAACATAGTCAGGAGAATAGGCCATCAGTTCAGCCCTGCTGTATGCCCCTGTAGTAACAGCTGCCACCAAACCACAAGCAGACATTCTTCCTTCTTGTATATCAACCATGGTATCTCCGACCTTGATCACGGCCGCGCTGTCCTCTACCCCTGCCATGGCCATCAATCGGTTGATCATAAATGGGAAGGGTCTTCCTTTTTCTACTTCATCACTGGCAATAACGAAATCAATCAAACCTTTTTCAAGCCAGCCCAGTCTGTCAACAATTGCATCAACAATGACTCGTGGAAAACCTGAATCAAGTGCTACTGCTATGCCCTTGGATTTTAGATACTGAAAAAATTCTTCTGCATGCGGTAAAGCCTCCACCTGAGAAGAAGTGGAATAGAAGTAAATCATTTGATTGGTAAAAATATTGTTGATAAAATCAACTTTTTCAGGCGTGACTTCAATTTTTTTTCTTTGCAAAACAGTAGCAATCGCTTCGGTTTTTTTAAACCCCATCAGTGGGTTAATCTCATCAATCCTCAGGTCAATCCCATATTGCATGAATGCTTCAACGAATGCGATTGCGACGAAATCTTTGTCAACAACGGTTGTGCCTGCGATATCCAATACTGCTAATTTGTATGCTGTGCTCATTTTAAATTAATTGTTCTGAGTGAGATGTAAAACTGCCATTTGCCTGTACTTATTCAAGTCAGGAAGTTCCTTGTTGGTTACTTTTGCCAAGTCGTCCCAGGTACGCATTTTGATAAAAAGCTCAAACATGGGATCTGTTTCAAAAGCTTCTGCTTCCTCGACATTCATTCTACCGCCTTGATGTTGCAGTGTTATTTTACTAGCATCAGACAGTTTTTCAAAATATTCAGGATACTTGTAAGTGAGAAATCGTTTTGCCTCCACATGGCTTCTGACCAGCTTGGCTATCCTTTCTGAAAAGCCTTTTTTAACCAGGTATTCCTGCCCGATAGACTCATGGTCCAAAACGCCAACGCCTTCCATCAGCTCAACAGGCATGATAAATTCACAGAGATGCCCAATATCATGAAAAAAAGCCGCCAACACCACCTCATCATCATAACCATCTTCCTCTGCCAGCTCTGCAGCCTGACACATGTGCTCCAACTGAGAGACAGGCTCACCAATATAATCGGCATTGCCGTGACGCTCATACAAGGAGAAAATTTCATCCACGATGATTTCAGCTTCTTCTTTTTTCATTGGATTGGTTTAATGAGAGAATCAACATTCCAGAAATTGCGCTCCCCATGCCATTGACTCCTGAACCATGGGTTCTGAAATCGGCGTTGAAGATATTATTCCAATACAACCTGAATGTTAAGCTTTTGTGTTGATATCCTGAATAAAGATTGAGCAGATTAAAGCCTGGCGTTCCGCCTGCAGGTATTCTGTTATCTGCTTTATCGCCTGCATCAAGCCTTCGCTGGGGAGAAGCGTGATCGAATGTCAATCCACCCGTCCATTGCTTTTTTGTAAAAGATGTACCCAAACGGGCATTGAATGGAGGAATTCTTCTCAATGGCTGATTCCTTGTGATGCTTTCCCCAAACAAACTGGTTGCATTACCATAGACATTGAAACCCCTGAATGGCCTAAGGTCAAATTGCGCTTCCCATCCCCTGATAAAGCCCCTGTCCACATTGATTTTTTTGTATACCGTATAGCCGTTGATTGCCGCCCCGGTAGCAACACGGGTGATGAGCCCGTATAGATTTGTTTTGAACAGGGCAGTTGAAAAAGATATATTTCTTGTGATGAATTTTATTCCAATTTCAGTATTGACTGAGCGCTCTGGTTTAAGGTCATACGCAGGAATCTCATACCTGAAATCAACAATACCCAGGGTCCCAAGGTCATCAATGTTTGGAGCACGGAAACCATCACTGATATTGGCATACAAGAACAAGGGTTTGAGTAGCTGGTAATTCAACCCGCCCTGAAAAACGGCTGCACTTGGAGAAATCTTTACACTACCCAAGGTTGTATCAGTGATCTTTGCAGTATAAAAATTAAACCGGACTCCCGCCTCTGCCTTTAGTCGACCCAAATTCAAATGATGCAAGTTGTACAATGAAAAATTGGAGTAGGTTGAGTGATCAGGATAAAGCCCTCTGAGTTGCTTTACGGAACCAGAAAGTTCATCTTTTTCAGAACGTTTGCTGCTGATCAAATCATTGTAGATTTCAATTCCGGTATTGACATCCCAAACCTTGTTGAATTGAACAAGCAAATCAGCGCCCCCAGAAACTGTACTGGCGTCATCTTTCTCAAACCTCAGCACACGTGAACCATTTTTTTGGGCATACCTCGATTCACTGATCAATTGATCAGCCATGAAAATGTCAAGCTGCTTAAAAAAAACCGATTTGAATTTTTTTTGTAGTTGCACATAACCAAACCCCCTTTTCAATGGATCAGAAGTATTGATGGCAAAATTCTCCAACTTGTACTTATGAAAAACCGGAACATTGGTTTGGTTCAGCCATTGATAAGCTGCCGTCACATACCAATCAGCACCAAGGTCAATTTTCATTTTTATGTCATAAGACAACTCTCCGTAGCCAGTTGGGCGTTGAAACCCTGTGGTGTCTCCACCTTTGAGATCGCCGAATTTCTTGGAGCTTGCGCCCACAACAAATGCAAATATTTTGCCTTCATACTTTAGTTCTGGCCTCAGTGTCAATTCCATACCAGCTTCAGACAGCCTTATCAAACCATTTTCTTGCCAGCTGGGTTTGGAACCCAATTTCAGCGAAGTTGTTTGAATATTGATTACTCCTGTCATGGCATCACTACCATGTTGCACAGAACCAGTTCCTTTGATCACTTCAATTTTCTCAACAAGATAAGGATCAACCAGGGTCAGGTACTGGTTAGGGCCGTACCTAAAGATGGAATTGTTGAGCCTGATACCATCCACCAAAATCAATGATTGATTACCCGTAAGTCCACGCAAAAAAGGAGATCCCCCTCCATGATTGGTTTTCTGAATGAAAAGGCCAGGTACTCCAAACAGGGATTCTGGCACTGTCCTTGACAATTGTCTTTGAATGGAATTTCGATCCAGAGTATTTACTGCATAGGGAAGGACAGTCATTGCTGTCGACTTGCGGGTTGCAGTAACAACTACATCATCCATTCGCTTTACTGAGTCAGCTGTTGTTTGGGAATTTGCAGAAAAAAATGAAAGGGATAACCCCATTAAAAAAATGATTTTTCGTACCCTCATATAATCCAAATTTATCAATAAGATTTTTTTTGATAATGATTTTCTCGTTGTTCATCTTCATCGTCCATGGCAGGGCCCTGCAGAATTTTTCTCCAGTCCAAATCACGCTTGTATTTTTTCATGGCCATGCTGGGATCAAATACCCTTTTGTCTGGCATCACCAAAGTATAAGGTGCAAAATTAGGTTTGTCTGTAAAAAAATCTAAGAGGTGTGATGAAGTAACATCATATTGGTTAACATAAGGTACTGCCAGTGTATTGTAAATCATTTTAAGGATGGATCCAAAATTGGCATGGGTATGTGAAACATGATTGGTCTTGACATAGGGACCAGCCAACATCAGTATACTTCTATGCGCATCAACATGGTCTACTCCACCTTGTGGATCATCTTCTGTAATCACTACCAGCATGCTCTTCCAATAAGGTGTCCTGGAAAGAAAATGCAAAATCCTTCCTACCGCAAGATCATTGTCTGCCACATAACTGTGCGTGTAGGGGTATCCATCCTGCGGTCTTGGTGATGCCGTATGATCGTTGGGAATCTGAACAGTAACCAAGGATGGCATTTTCTCTTTTCCTTTCAACCACATTCTGGTGAATTCATCCTCAAACTGGTTCATCCTGAACTGATCGGGAATATTGGTATTGTACCCAGCATAATTGTGGCTGGTTCTCTTGAAAGCTGCATTTTGCATGGGCACCATAACCCCATGGGCTACTCCGGTGGCAGTATCCATCCATTCTTCTCGCACGTGGGCCGTTTCATTTGCCTCACCAAAATTATAAAATGATACTTTTTTTCTTTCCAGTGCTTCCCATAAACCTCCAGTTTCAGCATAATCCTCTGGATCCATGCTACCGGTAGAACCAGGAAATCTACGGCCGGGAGCAGCAGAAAAATAATTGGCAGTTTTGTTCGTTTTTGAATTCACCTCAACCCACTCATTGGGAATGACGCCCATCATCCAGTGATGCCCATGAATGGATGCATCACTGTCACAATAGAAATTATCAGAATACGCAAACTGTGTTGAAACCTTGTGATGATTGGGTGTAATATTTGCATTGGACATCACAAGGCTATCTGCTGAACTTTCTTTTAGTGACTTTCGCTTAACCCTGATATCAACACCCAATCCAAAACGAGAAAGGCTTGAATCACCATTGCCAGTTTTCATTTGGCCCATCACCTCATCATAGGTTCGGTTCTCTTTGGTGATATAAACGATATGCTTGATGGGAGATTCCTTCTCGCCAGGAAAATTTGGTAAGGGGTTTGCACTTTTTTTTACATCAACTTCAGCGTATGTATAAGAAATCACTTCTTTCCAATAAGCTTTCAACTGATCCAAACCAGGTGTTGGAAGCCGCTGGAATGTTGCCATTTGAATATCGCCCACATAGGTTCCCTGGGGTGGGCTCACAAAGTTTTTCCCGCCGTTGGGTCCAGCGCCCAAACCCCTGCTGCTGATGATGTACATTTCTTTTTCATCAGGAGATAACTTGACGCGTGTAGGCCCCCAACCGGCAGGAATCAATCCCAATGTTTGGTCTGTTTTTGTGTCAATGACCGCAACAGCATTAAAGCCTAGCAATGCAACATACAGCCTTGATCCATCTTTTGAAAGCGTGATGCCAAATGGCAATAATCCCCGATAGGCATCCAATTTTTGATCAACCTTTATCTGTATATGCCTTAGTATTTTTCCATTGCGATAGTCAATGACTGCAATATTATCGTTGGTAGCATTTGTAACATAGGCAAACTGTTCATTGATGGCAATGCTGTTGGGGCTGGCGCCACCAGTCACTTCAGCATCCTCAATCATTTCTCCAACCAGATGCCCTGTTTTCAATTTTGAAGTAACGGCATTGTTGATTAAATCGATGGTGAAAACACTCATGGATTCTGGGGCATTGGGATCACCAAGCCCGGGAATTTCTTTTCCATCAATGATCATACCATTCCTTGACTCAGGAGTGTTGTGGCCATAAGGGTGATGATTGATCACCATTTGATTATAGTTCTCCTTGGTCATTCCTTTGACCAATGGATATGCATACATCCCAACATTGGCGACTACAGCAGTTCGTTTGTCGGGGCTCAATGCCAGCCCAAAAGGCAATCTTCCTACAGGTATGCTTGCTTTGATGCGCTTGGTATTGCAATCAATGCGCACCAAACGGTAATTGGCCTGGTCAAGCACCAACAATTCATTTTCAGTTGCGCTGTAGAGCAAATCAGAAGTAAAGCTGTCTTTAAAATCAATATCACCAACTTTTGCATCCAGCACATAAGTATCGATAACTTTAAGCGCAATGATGTCATAAGCAATCACCGTTCCATTATCTCCACCACTCAGGTATACCACCCTATTGTCCTTGTGAAAAGAGGCACCCAGCAATGAGCCTTTGCTGAAAGGAGATAGAATTGTTTTACCATAATCAGGCACCCTGATGATTGAATCCAGGTCCAGGTGAAAGATGGTCATTACCCCATTGTGCAGGGCAACTGCTTTTTTACCATCAGGAGAAATCGTCAAGCCAAAGGGATCATGGGTTATCATGGAAACTTTTCCGGCAGGTTTTACATAGCGTCCACTGGGGAGAACTGATACACCCGAATGATTGATGGTAGCAAATTGGTTTACACCCGGAACCTGCAAATATTTATTCTGCTGAGCCTGCAAAGCACACTGAAAAAGGAATGCACCAAGAATAAAAAATAATCTGAAACACATGTGGCTTGATTTATGATTGAATATAAAGAAAAAAAAATAGTAAAAAAGTGGGCCCCTATAGAAATAGGGGCCCGACGACTGCTTATGAGAAAAAGACTTGACAAAAATTTATTTGATTACCCACATCGCTACATTGATATCATCATTTCCACCAAATTGGCTGGAAAGGGCTGATGTCAGGTTTGCACCATTGGTTGTCCTTTCTGTTCCAGGGTATTGAAAACGGAGGGGAATTTTACCACTGTTTCCAGTACCAGGACCACCCAAGGCAAAAGCAGGGAAACCAGTTCTTCTGTAATTGAAATAGGCTTCTGAACCAGAATTCTGGAAGAAAGCAACATACTTCTGCTTTACAATCTGCTCAAGACCCAATGCATTGTTTCCTGCATATTTTACAGCAGGCTGTGCATAAAAAGTAGCAAAAGCAAAGTTCACAGTGTAAGGGATATAATCTCCACCTTCAGTTACCTTTCCACCAGCTTTGAGGTAATAAAAGGTATTGGAACCTTCTTTGATACCATAAAAATTAAGAGAGGCATTGATGCCATTCTTGTACCATTGCTCAGCATCTCCAGTGATCCAGCCACGGTTGATGGCTTCAGCAATATTGAAGCACATTTCAGGATATCCAACGATAAAAGTATTTTCTCCCAGGTAAGTGCTGTAATAACGCTTACGACCATTGAAAGAATATTCACCTGGAACAAAAGCAGCACCATTGTTGGTTCCAGCCTTTGAAGACATATCTGCAAGGTCAGCAGCAGGACTAGCACCAACATATGCAGCGTGATCAGATGGCAACAAACCAGCTTTCAATTTGGAACCGGCAGGTTCAGCGACCACGAAAGTCCTTGGATCCTTATTGGCTGTCAACAGTCCAAGATAGGTTGAGGAAGTATTGTAACGGGTGGCATCAAATCCATAGTTGTCAGGATTTGAAGGATACTTGTTGAAAGGGTTTACATATACAAACTGAAAATTATCATCCATTGTTGAAAAGATTGGATAGGCTGATGCACCACCAATGATTTTAGCAAAAGTAGATTTTACATTCAACTCTGCATCAGTATCCTTTTTGCTGAGTGTAATCAACACACGAAGCCTGAAGGTGTTGACCAATTTCTGCCATTTTCTAAGGTCATTGTTGTAATAGAAATCTCCGAGCAGTGAATTGTCAGCCTTTGTGATCAATGAGGCAAAATCTGCGTTGGCTTCTTCCAACCACTTGTTCACTTGTACAAATACATCTTTTTGTGTATCGTACTTTGGCTTCAGGTTCTCTGCACCTTTCAACGCTTCAGTCATTGGCAAATCACCAACAGTCATGGTCATTTGATAAAACAAATAAGCGCGAACGAATTTGCCAATAGCACTGTAAGGATTTACTACTGCCGCACCAGACTTGATGGCTTCCTGTTCCATCTTTATTACGTTTTTCAAGGTGCCGTAAGAAAGTGAAGCACCACCCCAGTTGTACTCCTGGTTTCCATAGTAGTTGTAATTACAGCAAGAGAATTGGTTCCAACGCTGTTGGATACCCCAGGCACCAGGAGCCAAACTAACTTCAACACCATTCAATACCAATGATGCTGGAACCGATTCTGGACTGTTGGGATTCTTTTCCATTTTGTCGTAGGTCTTGCTGCAAGAAGATGCAAACAAGGCTATCAACATGATATACGATATAATCTTTTTCATTTTCCTTGATTTTGAGGTTTATTTAGAATACAAGGTTGATGTTCAATCCAAACCTTCTAACTGTAGGCGTCTGCAATGAAGTTGATGTTTGAGTACCAGCATACTGGTCCAAATCCACATCCTTGTTTTGTTTCTCTTGGAAATAGAACAGGTTTCTTCCTACAAAAGAAATATTGGCAGAACGGAACACTGTCTTCTTCATTAAGGATTCAGGGAAAGCGTATCCAAGGGTGATTTCACGCAGTTTTGAGAACGACTTGTCGATAAGGTTTCCGCCATCCTGTCCATAATAACGGCTCACATAATCCTGGGCGTATGTCTTGATGTCATTAGGTGCAAAGGTCAGGCTCTTCTCATTGGTAAGCTTGCCAGTTACAGCATCATAGACAGGTGTTCCAGAAACAATCTTCACCCCTTCGCCTACATAAGATTTAATCCCTTTGGTGTCTTGGTATCTTGCATCGCCCAAAGCACCTTCAACTGTTTCAATATGACGACCACCACGGAAGGTTTGCTTCCTGATGTAGTTTTGCATGGTACCACCAACACGACCATCAAACTGTACGGTCAAGAAAACAGACTTGTACTTGAACTTGTTTACAAATCCCCATGACCAATCAGGAGCTCCAAAGCCAAGGCGTTGAGCTTTAGGTAAAACGATCGGGCGACCACCTGCATCATTGATCAATTTTCCATCAGATGTCCTTGCAAAATTACCAGCCTGATAGGTATCAAGTCGATCTCCTTTCTTTAAGTAAAGTGCACCCACTAATATGGAATCGACGCCACCAGGCAATTCAGCATAGGTTTGCTTGTAAGTAGCCCAGTTAAAGTTCACATCCCAAGAGAAATTTTTCTTCATGATGGGTGTACCTGAAACAACGATTTCAGCACCATTGGTTGCATATTTTGCAGCATTGATATAGATACCAGAATAACCAGTTGTCTGTGAAATGGGGTTACGGAAGATTTGAGGACCATCAACATATTGGAAGATGGTTGGCTCAATTGACAACCTGTTTTCCAGAAACCTGATCTCGAAACCTGCTTCAACGTTTGTACGGGATGCAGGCTTAATCTCATCATAGAGGTTATCTGTAAAATAAGCTGATGTAGTGTTGTTGTAATTCAAAGGGGTAGAATAAACATTGCTGATCAAGTTGTACGTTGGGCCGTCATACGCAGTTGTATATGCAGATCCATAACCAACTGGATAAGAAGAAGGTCCTACGTAAGATGAAGTACCTCCGTCCCTGACATTAGCGTATGCCGCCTTAAGTTTCAAGAAGCTGATGGCTGATGGAAGATCAAGATAGTCACTCAACACGCTGCTCAAAGACAATGAAGGATAGGTACCCGCCTTTGAGCCTGGGATAGCTGATGATTTGTCGGAGCGAATGGTAGCACTGATGTTGGCATATTTCCACAAGCCAAGATCAAGTGATCCATACACGGAACCAACAATCAGTTCAGATGCGAAGTTTGATGCCACCACAGGATTCCTTGAGTTGGCAAACGTATAGATGCCGGGAACGTTCAGATAGTTGGTTGATGTAAAGCTTGAGTTGAACTTCATGGTCCTGAGGTTGGCTCCAGCAAGAGCGGCAACATTCAGTCCCCCAAGGAAAGTCTTGTTGTACTTTCCAATCAACTCAGTATTGTTTTCAAACAATTTTCTGTCATCTTCCCTGTAATCTCCCCTTGCTTCTTCACGACCGTAAGATGTTGCAGAGTATGGGAACTTCTCCGTACGGAACAAGTCATAAGTTGTAGCAGAGCTGCGCGCAATGAATTCGAGATTTTTGCTTGCCTTGTAACTCAAGGTCATGTATCCGTAGAAGTCATTTTTGTAATGACCACGGAGCCACTCTTTCGCCATGAACCAAGGATTGTTGTAACGCTGGTATTCTGCATAGATCTGCTGAACACCTTCTTTACCTTTCTGCCAGTAGTTCTTCATGTCATCAACGCTCCAGTCAGCACCTCCCCAAATGATCATATTGTAAATCATTGAGTTTGGACCATAGTTCACATCGGGAACATTTGGTGTAAACTGCCTGGTATAGTTAACGTTTGCGTCAAAACGAAGTTTTGAACTGAAATTATATCCAATGGATGAATTGAAGTTTACAGAGTTCAATGATGTATTTGGAACGATACCTTTTTGACCAGTGTGGGTCAAAGAAAAACGAATGTCTGATTTTTCATTGCTTGCAGAAACTGCCACGTTTGTGGTAGACAACAATCCTGGCTGAATAAAACGCTTGAGGTTATCCTTACCACGTGCAGTCCAAGGAGTGGCTGTGCGCTTTCCAGTCAATGGATCGATAGGCGAATCGTACTGAGCAATCAACTGTCCTTCAAATTTAGGGCCCCAGATGTCATAGTCTCCATCGTTCAATCCACCACCACGTCCATCAACAAATGAATACTGGCCATGGTCGCCAGGACCATACTCATCTTGAACTTTAGGAATAGCATTGAAACCACTTTCAACCATTACGCTTGAGTTCAATTCTACAGAGTAACCACGCTTGTCTTTGGTTCCTTTTTTGGTATTGATGATGATGGCACCATTGATTGCCCGGTTACCATACAATGCAGAAGCAGCAGGTCCTTTCAACACAGAAAATGATTCAATGTCATCAGGGCTGATGTTCCATGTGTCTGAGTTGATGGGAATACCGTCAACAACATAGAAATTGATACCAGTTCCACGGAGCAAAACCTGCGGACGACCGAGGATCTCAGCAGATGCACCAACATTCAAGCCTGCAACTTTACCAACAAGGCTATTGATGGCGTTTGGCTCACGTGCCTTGATCAGGTCTGCACCTTTTACCTCCTGTACAGAATATCCAATTCTTTTGGATTCCTTCTTGATACCCAATGCAGTAACAACAACCTCATTCAGTTGACCGGCTTCTGTCTCAACTGAAATCAATTGGTTTGTCAATTGTGTGATGGTAAATTCCTGTGTTTTGATACCCACACCGGAAACAATCAATACATCTCCAACTTTGGCATTGAGATAAAAAATCCCATCTGCTGAAGTAGAGGTGCCACTTTTAGATCCCTTGACGAGAACACTGGCACTGGCAACTGTCTGGTTGTTTGCACTTGAAACGACTTTACCGCTGATGGTTGCTTGTGCGAACGCCATGTAAGGAGCCATGCTTCCCAACAGAACGCAAGCAAGCATCATCAGGCTGTTTGCAATTTTTCTCATGATAGTTTTACTTTGGTTTGGTAGCAAAACTATCGTTGCAATGTAAAGGGAATGTACTGTTCGGCTAAAAGAATCGTTACCTAAATATGACGGGAATGTTATGAAAGATCCAAAAGCCCTTGCTGTTGTGGCTTGCGTTTATTTTTGTTCAACAAGATGCACAAAACCAATCAATCCCTTAAAATAGGCCTGCTGGTCATCATACATGGCCATGTGGCTGCCGTTTTCACAATACAAATAGGTGCCCTTCTTGAATTGTGATGCCATCCATTTCATGTGCTCAGGGTCCATGGTATCGTGCTTTGCACCAATCACCAAGGTGGGCAGCTTGATGTTTTTTAATTCCTTGCTGACATCCCAATTGCTCAAACGGCCAGCTATGCCAAACTCGCTGGGGCCCTGCATGGTAACATAGAGCGAAGGATTCATTTTTGCGAAAGACCGGCTGACCGGCTCTGGCCATTGGGCAGAAAGTAGTCTTAAAATATGTTTCTCATAAAAATTAGGCATCAACAATCCCATGTAATTGGGATTGGCAAAATCATTCCTTGCTTCCATGGCCATAAGGGTATCAAGCACAGGCTTATCGAATTGTTTGGACAATACCTCATCCGCATATTTTCCATAGTCCGGACAGCTGGACATCATGTTGGAGATGATCAGTGCTTTCATTTGATCCTGGTATTTCAATGCATACTGCATGGCCAGGATTCCGCCCCAGCTGTGCCCGAGCAGATAAAAATTATCCTTGTTCAAACCCAATGCTTTGCGCACCTGCTCCACTTCCTCTACAAACCTTGGCAGATCCCAATAGGCAGTATCGTTGGGGTTGTCAGACAAACCACAACCCAGTTGATCGTAGTAAATGAATTCAATGCCTTCCTGCGGAAGGAAGTTTTCGAAACATTCAAAATATTCATGGGTAGCGCCGGGGCCACCATTCAACAAAAGGATCCTGGTTTTGGGATTGTTTCCGAAACGCTTGGTCCAAACCTTGAATTTCTTTCCAAAGCTTTCAATCTCAACAAATTTCACATTGCCGGATTGGATGCCGGAATCCTGTTGGGCAAAATAATCCTTGGTATCAACAGCAGGCTGTTTTCCTTGTTGGCAAGAAAAGAAAAAAGCAGCGACGATAGCGACAATCAATAATTTTTTCATTGGAATCCTTTTTAAATGTTTCATCCCCGAAACGGGTGGTAACGGGGATGAAAATAATTAAAAAACTGACAACAAAGCTGCGCTATTCTTTGCGGGGCAACTTGGCGTCCCTTTGTGCAGTATTATATACAAATGCAGCCACAATCGTGGCAATCTGTTTCAAGTCTGGTGCAGACAGGTGATCATAGACATCCATGTTGCTGTGGTGCGTCCTGGTATCGTATTCCATTTCATCCTGGATGAACTGAAAACCAGGAAGACCCACTGCATCGAAGGACTGATGGTCTGTTCCTCCTGTATTGCTGATGGTTACGGTTGATGCACCAAGGTCTTTGAATGGCTCAAACCAGGCAGCAAAAATATTCCTGCAGGCCTCATTGCCTTGCAGGTAAATCCCCCTGATCTTTCCTGTACCGTTGTCAATATTGTAATAAGCAGAAAACTTATCATGTGCTGGGGTTTTGGAAATGGTGCCATTGCCACCAAAGGTCTTGGCCACATATCCGCGGGATCCCATCAAGCCTTGCTCTTCTGCGCTCCAAAGACCTATACGGATGGTTCTGCGGGGCTGAACATTCAGGGTCTTCATGATCCTCATCACTTCCATCATGACAGCAGAACCAGAAGCATTGTCTGTAGCACCGGTTCCTGCCTGCCAGGAGTCGAGGTGGGCACCAATCATGACCACCTCATCCTTCAATGCAGGGTCAGTGCCAGGAATTTCAGCAATAACATTGTATCCCTGGAGGTCATCAGTATAGAATTTTGTTTTCACCTCAGTATCCACCTTGACAGCCGTTCCTGATTTTGCAATCCTCAACAGGGTATTGTAATCTTCAACACCCATGGCCATGTCTAAAAAGTTTTCAGGATCTCCACCCTTGTAGGTTCCACCACCCTGTGCAAATACAGTACCATCATGGTTTTTCAATGATGTACTCACCATGGCCACAGCACCTTCTTCTACGGCCATGGTTTTCAACATGGTCAAAAAGCGCATCGCACCAAAACCACCCCGTTGCATCTGATCCCTCATCCTGCGCATGGCAGCTGTATCGCGGGGTTGTCTTTGTTGCTGGCCTGGAGCTCCTTTTGCTTCAGCCATTTTGGCGAGCTGATCTTCGGTATAGCGCTGTGCATCCGCCTTGAAGCTCTGCACATAATCATAAGACATGTCTGGCAAAATGATCTTTCCCTTGAGTTTTCCCTTGTAAGCCATTACTGAAACGGAGTCCTTTATGTCCACCAGCAAAATGTCTGCGGATTTTAGGCCCTTCGTTCCCTTGGTCCAAGTTTTGGGATAGACCATCATGGGCTTGTAATACGGGGCGGTCATGGCGAAATACATTTTCTCCAGTTCCCAACCCTTGCCAAACTCACCCCAAGGATCAAGGGTTGCATTTTGAACACCCCATTCG
>Ga0214921_10003722_pt1 | contig 23053 bp, 16 predicted proteins | sample LL1505_MetaG_FD_177992 | JGI IMG/M metagenome (GOLD analysis project Ga0214921, IMG submission 177992) | Freshwater microbial communities from Lake Lanier, Atlanta, Georgia, United States - LL-1505 | ecosystem: Environmental > Aquatic > Freshwater > Lake | place: USA: Georgia | collected... | reverse complement strand
CTTCGCCAAAGTCTTCAATTTCAATTGTTTTATGATTGAGACAAAGTAGTTCTAATTGTTTTTCTAAAGTGGAAAATGTGTAAAAAGTGTATGGATTGTGTAAAATATGGTTGTAAAAATCAAAAACATAAGGAGAATGAATGCCATGTGCATTTTTTGAAGAAAAATAATGTTTGATGTATGCAAACAAGCTATAAAATACCCCCACAATAATTAGTTTAAAATATAATCTGGCACAAGTGTAAATTCTGGAATTTCTACCTCAAATACTTTTCCGTCAATTTGTCGTTCCATTAAATAAGTGCCACGCATTTTGCCAATATTGGTTTTTAAATTACAACCCGACATGTATTTGTGACTCATACCAGGCTCTATTACAGGTTGTTTTCCAATTACACCTTCGCCTTCTACTTCTCTTATTTCTCCAATACTATCATAAATATACCAATGACGACGCAATAGTTGCAAAGTGTATTCACTATTGTTTTCAATGGTTACTTCGTACAAAAATACAAAATGAGATTGACTAGGGCTAGAATACCCAGATTGGTAAGTGGCTCTTACACTTACTTTTACACCCTCTGTAATTGCACTTGTCATATAATTGGAATTTGATGTCTAATTTAATGGATTGTAATTAAATTAAAAATTTAAATATTGTTTTTTTTGAAATACATAGTTTTGATTATGTAAGTGTAATGAAATGAAGTATTTAAGTTTTGGTATTTGAAGCTTTTTGTTGATAATTAACAATAAATATGATTAATTTTTGAACTAAGCCTTTATAAATTCGTAATGCTTTTATAAAATTCCTACTATGAAATTTAAAATTGCTTTGCTTTTAATGTTAATTACCAACATGGTTTATGCACAATCCACTGAGTATTACAGAATGGAAGCCGCTTTTTTGTATCATTTTACAAAATATATGCATTGGGATGAATTAGATACTCAAAAAGAATTTGTGATTTTGATTTTAGGTAATTCTGAAATTGTGGAAGAATTGCAAGTAGTGGCTGAATTAAGAAAAGTAGTTTCAGGGAAAAAAATTGTGATTAAGAAAATTGATTCAGAAACTGAAATACAACCAGCTGAAATGCTTATAATTACCGAAGAATCGGAGTTTGGAAATAAGTATTTGATAGAAAAATGTAATAAATTTCATATTCCTATTATTTCTCAAAATATGGAATTGATGAACAAAGGTGCTGCTATAAGTTTTATTGCAAAAGAAAGTAAACTCTATTTTAAAATTAACAAAGAAATTTTAGAAAAATTAGGTGTGCAAGTAGCCACCGAACTTGAAAAAATGGCAATTAAATAAAACATATGAATAAGTTTCTATTTTCACGCCTTAGCCTAAGGCAAAGTATTTTAGGTGGATTTTTTGTGTTGGTAATTGTATTTTCTATAAGTGCAATTTATAATTTTTACACTATTCAAAAATCAAAAAAAACACTTACAGTTTTATTTGAAGAAAAAGAGCCTTCCGTTGAAACGCTATCAGACTATAAATTGCTTTTGGTAAGGTCTAAGATGCTCACTACCAATTGGGTATATATGCGAAATGATGAATACTCGAGGAAAGAATTATTGCATTTGCAAAATGTAGAATATAGCACATTAGTAAAAATGCTAAAACACGAAGCATTATTTTGGAATGATAAATTTCAAGAAGAGATGCTTTATGAAATAATGTTGAAATACAATCACTTAGAAAAATCTCAAAAAGATATTCAAAAACTTTTAGTTGACTTTTCATCTTACGATGATGCTACCAAAAAATTTACAGCAGAAGATATTTTAGAAAGTTCTATTTTGCCCATTACCAATGAATTAACTCATAAAGTTGATGTGTTGTTGGAAATGAAAAGTGCTGAAAAAGACAAAGCCAGGCTTACCATGCTCAATTCATTTTATAATCTACTTACAAGTATTGTTATTTTAGGGGGTATTTTGCTGGTTTTAGGTTTGGTAGGTTCTGTATATTTTGCATCAGTTATAACCAAGCCAATTACCCATGTAAAAAATGCTATTTCATCCATAAGTAAAGGTGAAATTGTGCCTAAATTAACCACACATCCCATAGATGAAATGGCTCAAATGTCGTTGGCTGTGAATGTGTTACTTGATAATTTTAATGAAACCACCAGATTTGCCAATGAAATAGGAAAAGGAAATTTTAGCATCACTCATTCACCTCTTGGCGAAAATGATGTACTTGGTCAAGCTTTGGTACAAATGAAAAACAGGTTATCAGAAGTAGCAATTGAAGAAAGTCAAAAATATTGGGTCAACAATGGTTATTTGCAATTTTCAAGTAAATTAAGCAAAATAGACAAAGCCAGTAATCACTGGATGAACGAGTTGTTGTTAGAAATTATCACTTACACACAAGCTATTCAAGGTGGTATTTATATTATTAATGAAAATGAAGATGGACTAGCGTTAAGAGCAAAATATGCACTTAATGAGGAGCAAATTGCACATTCTGAAATTAAATTTGGGGAAGGTTTAGTAGGGCAAGTGTTTGATTCTAAGGAGCAAATAAAAATTAACAACTTTCAAGAACTTAAAGTTGATATTGCTTTTTTGGGTAAAGTTATTCCTCAACATGTTTTTGTAATTCCTTTATTGTCAGGAGATTATTGTTATGGTGTTTTGATGTTGAGTTATTTGGAAAACAAACAAGTTTTGTTAGAACAATATTTAGAAGAAGTATGCGATGCAATTGCCAATACTTATTCTTATATTCATCATAATCAGAAAATTAGCTCTTTGCTTGATGTATCGTTGCAACAGCAACAAGCCCTTGAAGAAAACAAAAAGGCTTTAGAAGCCCACATGAACCAGTTGAGAATTTCAGAAGAGCAAGCCATAAAAGCCAAAGAAAAAGCAGAATCGGCTATGGTGGCAAAATCTCAGTTTTTGTCGGTAATGAGCCATGAAATTCGTACGCCAATGAATGCCATAATTGGTCTTTCAAATCTGTTGCAAGATGCTGATTTAAAAGATGATGACAGGCAGCATTTGAGTTTATTGCAGTTTTCGGCACAAAATTTACTGCATTTAATTAATGAAATTTTAGATTTCAGTAAAATAGATTCTGGTAAATTAATTTTAGAATCAATTGATTTTAATTTAGAAGATTTGGTAAATAATGTAGCTAATTCTCAGTTGATTAGAGCCAAAGAAAAAGGAATAAAACTTGATGTAATTTATGATGAAAATATTCCATTTTTGTTAAAAGGGGATGCTCTTAGGTTGACCCAAATTTTTAACAATTTATTAAATAACGCAGTGAAATTCACCGAGAAAGGTAGTATTTCATTTGAGTTAAGTTTGGTAAAAAATAGGCTCAACAAAGCCACCATTTTAATTAATGTAAAAGATACTGGCATTGGTATTCCTGAGGATAAATTAAGTTCTGTATTTGAAAATTTTTCACAAGCCAGTTCTGATACTACCAGAAAATATGGTGGCACAGGGCTAGGTTTATCAATTACCAAAAAAATATTAAAACTAATGGGTTCTGATATTCAGTTGGTAAGCAAAGTAGGAGAGGGGACTTGTTTTAGTTTTGAGCTTACTTTGGATGTGAGTTCTATGTCACAAAAAGCATTTGATACACTCAATAGAAAAGATTCACTTGAGCATATTTCACTTGATAAATACACTATTTTATTGGTTGACGACAATGAAACCAATTTAATGGTGGCTGGTCAGTTTTTGAAACGTTGGCATGCCAATTTTGATACTGCAATAAACGGTTTGGTGGCAGTAGAATTAACCAGAAAAAAACGTTATGATTTGATTTTGATGGATTTACAAATGCCAGTAATGGATGGCTATGAGGCTTCAAAATTAATTAGATCAAAAGATAAATATGTGCCAATTGTGGCGATGACAGCTGAGGCAGTAAATGATATTAAAAACTATGCCTACGATTTGGGAATAAATGATATTATCACCAAGCCATTTAATCCTGATGCACTGCGATTAAAGATTATACAAACTATTGAAAATGTGAATGGTTATGAGGATAATATTGAAGAAGAAACAAATCCTCAAACGCCAATAGATTTGCCAAGATACATCAGCACCACCAAATATGAAGACATGGCTGAGGATGATAATGAGTTTTTGTTATCTCTTTTAAAGCAAACTTTTAACGATTATATTGTGTATAAACAACGTTATGAGCTTGTTATGAAAAATGGCGATGTAGATATGTTTGGCAAGCTTATCCACAAAATGAAACCAACCATTGATATGCTAGGGGCAGCAGTTTTGATGCAAGAATTAAGGAATCAACAGGATAAAATGGGTGATGTAAGTTATTTACAATCAAAAGAATATGAAGATTCTTTTAAACTTTCACTTGATATTTTTGACCAAGTAAATGAGGTGCTTTCAATTAAAATTAGAGAAATCACCGAAAAACTTGTTTAAAAATTCATATTTGTAACAGGAATCCTTATTTTTGTTTACAAATATAAAGAATAAGCAAGCCATGTCGTGGAAAGAATATTTTGATGTTAGGGAAGTTTTTACTTACTTTTTTAAGAAAAGAGCTAAAAATGAGAGTTTTAATTTAAAAGCAATGCATTTTGTAAACAGAATTTCTATTCTTATTTTCTTAGTTTGCTTGGTAGTAATGTTTGTAAGAGCTTGTAATAGATAAATTTTTAAAAAAAATGCTTTAAATTACTTGCATTTCAAAATATTTATCTAGATTTGGATAAATGAGTATTCAGTTAAAATTGGTTTTTAAGTTATTAATAAATAGGATTTTATAAAATGAAATACAAATATAAAATTGCAGGTATTGAAATGGTGATTGAATCTGGCACCATAGAATACGATGAAAACAAAGCAGTTATTAGCAAAGTAAACGAAGACGATGAGTATGTTTTTGATGCTGTAAGCTGTGCAGCACGTCCGGTTGAGTTTTCAATAGTAAATCAACTTTATCATCTCGATAAAGAAGCTGTAAAAGGTGCCTGCGAAAAAACCAATAAAAGCCAGAAAATGGGCGTATTAAGTACCAATAATTACCATTTATTGCTAAGCCCTTTTGTGGAAAGATTTACTTTTTTTGGCAATAACGAAGCTTCTCAACTTACCAATGATGTAATAGACATTGCAAAAGGATTGGGAGTGAAGAGTTTAAGAATTACTCAGTTTTGTATGATGCGCCATGAGTCAATGCCTATTTTTGACCAATTTAAAGGAATTATAGAAACTTTTATCAAAAGAGCAGATTCATCTGTAAAACTGGTGTATTTTGATGTGCCAGAGAAGTTTTTATATGAATTGAATATTTTGTTTAAGTCGTTTGAGACTGCGAAAGTAAAATAACCTAATTTAACAAAAATATAAGGGGGCAATTGCCCCTTTTTTTATGCATAAAAATGAAAAAAACAGTAATTTTAGATGCACTTACACTTGGTAATGCATTAGATATAAATAAATTAAGTCAATTTGGTGAAGTAGAGGTTTATGTAACCACTTCTCCTTCAGAAGTTGAAACAAGAATAGCCTCTGCACACATTGTAATTACCAACAAAGTGCTTATAAATGAGCAAAATTTAAAAAATGCGCCTCATTTGCAATTAATTTGTATTGCCGCCACAGGCATGAACAATGTGGATTTGGTAGCAGCAAAAAACTTAGGCATTGAAGTAAAAAATGTAAAAAATTACTCAACCAATGCTGTGGCACAACATGTTTTTGCTATGTTGCTTTCTGTGCAAAACAGCATTCAGTTTTATGACCAATATGTAAAACAAGGTGTTTACATAGAATCTCCCATTTTTACGCATTTAGGCCCTGAAATTTGTGAATTAAATGGCAAAGTAATGGGTATTATTGGTTTGGGAGAAATTGGCAAGAAAGTAGCCCAAATAGCCCAAGTGTTTGGCATGAAGGTAATATATTTTAGTACTTCAGGAAAAAATCAAAATAATGAATATCAAAGTGTGACTTTGGATGAAATTTTAACGCAAAGTGATGTGCTTTCTATTCATTCTCCACTTTATGAAAATACTATTAATTTGCTTACTTATAGTGAATTATGTAAAATGAAAAAGACTGCAATTTTAATCAATACCAGCAGAGGTGGTATTGTAAATCATACCGATTTGGCAAGAGCTCTTAATGAAAATTTAATACGTGCTGCTTGCATAGATGTATTTGAAAAAGAACCCATTACTAATTCTGAGCCATTATTGGATGTTGTTTCGCAAGAAAAGTTAATTTTAAGTCCACACGTTGCATGGGCTGCAAAAGAGGCAAGAGAACGACTTTTTGATGGTATAATTGAGAATATTAATGTTTATTTAGAGAAAACTAAAAGCAACTGAATTAACGCTATTTTTTGATATTAGTTTAATAAAAAATATAAGATGAATAATTTAAGCCCTTTACAATCTGATGATTATCTTTTAAATCTTCCAAAAGAAGATTTGTTGTCTATGATCAGACAATTGCATCATCATGTGCAGAACAATGAGTTACATTTTAGAACCGATAAAGCAGATATTGGGAATAAAGAACTGATAGAATTATTGGAGGCAAATAGTCATGATTTATTGTTAGTGCATGATTTAGAGGGAAATATAATTGGTTATAACCGAGCTGCAGATGAATTTATAGCCCCTAATGTAAATAATATAAAAGAGTTTTTAGTGCCAGAATTTAGGGTAGAATTTGAAAAATACCTCAACAGGGTGCTTACCAATGGTTTCGATAAAGGCTTCATGAGAGTGTATGACAAAATAGGGGAAGTGCGATTGTTAAATTACTCTAACAAGCTGGTTGTAAATTCATTAAATGAAAAGATTGTGCACTGCATAGGGCATGATATTACAGAATTATGGACCACCAATAAAAAGCTAAGACTCTCAGAAACAAGCTATAGGGGTTTATTTGACTTTAGTAACGATGCCATTTTGATTTTAAGTAAAAAAGGTGAGATTATAGACCTTAATCAAACTGCCTTACAATTTTATGGAGTTAAAAAAGAAGAGGTTTACAAAAAAGATTTTTCTTACCTCAATACTCAAAAATATTTGTTCAACGATACTATTTCTGAAAACATAAGTTCAATATTATCAGATGTTTGGGATACTGGAGTTAAAGTTTTTGAATGGCAATTTGAAGACGAAAACAATGTAAGATTTGTGCATGAAATCATTTTTAGAAAAGGCCAATATTTTGAAGAAGAGGTAATAATTGCTTATGACAGAGATATTTCTGAAAGAAAACTACAAGAAGAAAGAAAATTAAAACAGATTTCTGTAGAAGAATCGCAAAAAAGGCTGCAAGAAACCTTTGAAAAGGTGAGAATGGTGGCAGTTTCTGTTGATGAAAACTGTAATGTTACTTATTGTAATACCAACTTTTTGAATATCACTGGTTTAAAGAAAAACGAAGTGCTAGGCAAAGATTTGTTTGACTTTTTTGTGCCTGAACCTAACACCGAAAATCAAAGAAGCGATCTTTTGGCAATGGCAGAAGGGAACTCTATTTTGGATCAATTTGAACGTCAAATGGTGTCTAAATATCGCGATTTGAGGATGTTACAGTTTAATGTGGTAATGATTCCTGATGCTGATGGATTGATTAGAGGTTTTTCATTGGTGGGCAAAGATGTAACTGAAAACAAAAGAGTAGTAAGGGCATTGCGAGAAACCAATAAGAAATTGGAAGATTTTATGCAGAATGCCAATGACTTAATTCAATTTTTTACTTTAAGTGGCAAAATTTCTTACGTAAATTATGCTTGGAAAAAAACACTTGGTTATACCGATGAAGATTTAGAAAATTTATCTTTTAATGATATTATAGCTGCTGATTATAAGGATTCTACGGCCATTAACTTAAAGGCAATAATGGACGGCAAAGAGATCAATGATTTCGAAACTGTACTCAAAACCAAGGACGGTAAAATAGTGTATGTTACTTGCTCGGCCAACTTTAAAAATATTTCTGGTATAGAACCTGAGTTTAGAGCTATTTTTCATAATAATACACTGAGAATAAGGGCAGAAAGAACCCAGCGTTTAATCTATGCTATAGCTAATTTGGCCAACAAAACAGAGAATTTACAGAATTTATATGTAGATATCCACAAAATTTTGAAACAATACATTGATGTGAATAACTTTCACGTAGCCTTATTTGATAAAAACTATGCTGATTTAAAATTCCCTTATTATGTAGATGAAAACTACCCAGGTATAGTAAATACCAATTTTAGGGTAATGGGCAAAGGATTAACAGAATACACACTGAATCAAGGTAAAGCAGTGTTTTTGTTTGAAGAAGACATTTTAGAGCTTCAAGAGAAAAATGAAATTATCTTACAAGGTCAATTACCCAAAATTTGGATGGGAGTACCGCTAAGGCTTGAAAATAAGATAATTGGAGCCATTGCTGTAAAAAGTTATTCTGATAAAACCAAGTATAAACTGCGTCACCTTGAGATGCTAGATTTTGTTTCGGGGCAAATAGCTTTGGCAATTGACAGAAAAATAAAAGATGAAAAAATTGCTAATCAAACCTCTCGCCTTACTGCCATTATTGAAAGTAGTTCGCATCTTATTTGGTCTGTAAATCAAAGGTTTGAGCTTACTTCCTTCAACCAAAATTACGCTGAAGCCATTTTTAAAATACATGGTATTCAAATTACCACTGAAAATGCCAAAAACGAATCTAGGTTGTTCTTATCCGACGATGTATTTAAAGAAGCCATTGAGCAAAAATATACCTTGGCATTTAAAGGTGAACCGCAACATTACGAAACATATACTACTGATAAACAAACAGGTAATAAGCTTTGGAGAGAAACTTACTTGAACCCAATTATCTCTGCTCAAAACACTATAGAAGAAGTTTCAGGGATTAGTCATGACATTACTGAAAAGAAAAATGCAGAACTTGCCATTCAACGAAGCGAACAATTGTTTAGAAATATTTTTGAGTCGTTTCAAGATATTTACTACCAAACAGATTTTGATGGTAGAATTACATTAATCAGTCCTTCTGTGTATGAATTAACTGGTTACACACCAGAAGAAATGATAGGCAAAAGAATATCAGACTATTATGTAAATTCTAAAAAACAAGAACGTTCTCTAAAACAGCTTTTAAGAACAGGAAAAGTTAGAAACTTTGAAGTAAGTATTCGTAGAAAAGATGGTACCGAAATTCAAACAATTTCAAATATCAGGGTGGTGTTCAATAATAACCGTGAAGCCATTGCCACAGAGGGAGTTGCCAGAGATATTACTTCACTTAAAAAGACAGAATTAGACCTCATTGCCGCCAAAGAATTGGCAGAAAAATCTTTAAAAGTGAAGGAATTGTTCTTGGCAAATATGAGTCATGAAATTCGTACGCCTATGAATGGCGTAATAGGAATGATTGATTTATTGGATGATACTCAGTTAAATACAGTTCAGAAAGACTACGTGGGTACTATAAAACGTTCGTCAGAAACACTTTTAACTATCTTAAATGATATTCTAGATTTGAGTAAAATTGAGGCAGGTAAAATGCAACTCAAACCTCAACCAGTGTTTTTAGACAATGTTCTAGAAAAATTGTATTCACTTTTTGCCCAACAGGCAAAAAACAAGTCTATTAATTTTTCTTATTCATTAGAAGATGATTTGCCTAGATTTGTTTTGGCAGATGAAACCCGTTTGCTTCAAATTTTTTCTAATCTAACCAGCAATGCCATTAAATTTACAGAGGTGGGTGGGGTTGCCATTCGACTAGAAAAAGTAAAAACCAACAAGCAAAGTGTTGTTATAAAAGCTTCTATTTCAGATTCTGGTATAGGTATCTCTAAAGATAATTTGCCACTGCTTTTCAATACTTTTTCTCAGGTAGATAATTCTTCTACCAAGGCATTTGGTGGCACAGGACTGGGATTGGTAATTTCAAAACAGCTTTGCGAGTTGATGAATGGCACAATGGGAGTGAAATCAAAAATGAGTGAAGGAAGTGTGTTTTGGTTTACTTTTGAATTGCCCATAATTGCGCCTTTTGAAGTGGTACAAACCAAAACCAACACCACTGAAAATGTGAAATTTATCAATACTTCTGTGCTGGTTGTGGACGATAATGCCGTGAATAGAAAAGTGGCTACTGAAATTTTGCTCAAACATGGTTGCAAAGTAGAAACTGCCACCAACGGAATAGAAGCCATAGAAAAAGTGAAGAACAATAATTATAGCTTGGTGCTAATGGATATTCAAATGCCAGTAATGGATGGTGTAACGGCCATGAAAGAAATAAAAGCCACTGTTTTAAAGCCTTTGCCGCCCATTGTGGCAATGACTGCCTATTCAATGAAAGAAGATAAGCAGAAATATTTAGACACCGGTATGGATGATTATATTGCAAAACCAATCCGTCCTGATGCTTTGGTGGAAAAACTTTGCGATTGGTTGGTAGATAGTTTTACCAATGTACAAGCAGAAAATACTTTTGTGGTAGAAGCAGCAGCCCCTCAGAATGATTTTATAGATTTTGAGGTAATAAATCAGCTAAAAAAGTATGGAGGAAAAGAAGTTATTGTAGAAATGTGGCAAGATTTTGCTGCTGAGGCTGTTGATTTAATGAAAGATGCCAATGAATTGCTTCAAAAACATGAATTTGTGTTGTTAAAATCACCCATCCATACCATAAAAGGTAGTGCAGGCACAGTAGGTTTAAGAAACATAGCACATTTAGCCACCATTATAGATAAAAAACTAAAAGAGAATCAATTAGAAGGTATTTTTACTGATATGGAAGAGCTAAATCATGTTTACGATTATTTTGTTCAATTTATGCAAGCAGGTGATTTTGAATTTATAAATTAGATATTGAAAATTATTAGAACATATAAATATCAAATTTTCAAGCAGCAATTCCCTTCCGTTACAAATGAACACGAGTTGTGAAATTTGATTGCTAAGCAAGGCAGGGTGGGTTGTAGTCATAATCTGAGCCAAATAGTGTTTTTAAAAGAAGTAAAGGTGTTTTTTTACATTTGAATGCAGGAAAGATTTAGCGTAAAAGGTTAAAAAACTTTGCACGGCTGACGGTATTTGTAGTAAAAAGGAACACCTTTCAGATCGGATTTTTAGCCATGTAATTTCATTTCTTAAAATAATTCACTTTCAATAAAAATTTTGTGTTACTTTTTTGATTCATAATTGTCTTGTTAAAAATGTAAATAATTTACCACTTGTCTAGTACAATACCTTCATTTACAAATACAAGCAGAATATTCATTATCATCCGATTTTGGAGAGATGAAGACTGTAAATGATTAATGAAAAATGATTGTAATTTGTTATAAACAAGAGGCTTAAAGGCTATTTAATACATTAGCCTATAAGTAGAGAAATCTATACCATTAGGTTGATTGTTACAATATTAACTTTATGTTAAGTTTCTCAAATTGAAAAACATTTTTTTTTACATTTCGTTGTGATTTTAAAAACAAATAAAATGAAAACAAAACTACTCTTTTCGGCATCACTACTAGCTTTTTCTCTCTCTTCATTTTCTCAAGCAAACATTTCAAGCACAGATTCTATTGATTTAGAACACATTTCATTAGAAGAATTGATGAACATTAAAATCACAGTGGCATCAAAAACAGCTCTTACCCAGCGAGAATCTCCCGCCATTGTATCTGTAATTACCGATAATGACATAAAAAACATTGGGGCTAGAGACATGCTTGATGTGTTGCGTCTTATTCCTGGTTTCACTTTTAATCAAGATGTTACAGGGTTAGTAAGTTGGTCGTTAAGAGGTAACTGGGGAAATGAAGGTAAAATTTTATTACTGGTTGATGGGCAAGAAATGAATGAAATTGCATTTGCCTCTAATTATTTTGGAAACAGATTTGATATAAGTCAAATTAAAAGAATAGAAGTAATTCGTGGGCCTGGTTCTAGTATTTATGGTGGTTATGCCGAGCTTGGTGTGGTGCACATTATTACCAAAGATGCTGAACAACTCAATGGAATACAAGTTGCTGGCACTTATGGGCAATTGTCAGGTGCCACAGGTAGATCAAATTTAAGTTTATCTGCTGGAAAAAATATTAATGGGCTCAAACTCACTTTGGGTGCTTATCTTTCAAAAGGACAAAGAGGAATTGACGACTACACTGATATTTATGGCACATCGGTTTCCATGAAAAACAATTCTAACCTAAATAATCATCAAGTAAATATTGGATTGAAATACAAAGGCTTGTCAATTAGAAGTATCGCAGAACAGTACAATACAACTGCTGTAAATAATTATGATGAAGTGAAACCGTATGGTATAAAAGTTAGCTATGGTTCTTGGGTAAATGAAATAAAATATGATTTTAAACTGGGTGAAAAACTAACCATTACTCCTAAATTCAATACCAATTTTTTTCAGCCTTATGCAGTATCAGATTCAAATGGAATACCTTATGTTGTTAATTTTAACAGAACAACAGGTGGTTTGCACTTAAATTATGATTTGAACGAAAACGTGAACCTAATTGCAGGTGCTGAATATTTTAAAGATTTTGGAAAGAATACCCGTTCTCAAGATGTAACAAATAATTATGGAGATAAAAATAATGTTTCTTATGGCACATTAGGTGCATATTTGCAAACCTTGGTAAAAACAAAAATTGTAAACTTCACCGCAGGTTTAAAAGCCATCAATCATGAAGAATTTGGATCTGCCATTGCTCCACGATTAGGTTTAACCAAAACTATTGGAGATTTTCATACTAAATTGCTATATAACAGAGCGTTCAGAACACCCACAATTGATAATTTAAAAGCTAATCCAGCTGTAAAACCTGAAATTACAGATGTTTTTGAGCTAGAATTAGGTTATAAAATTACTCCCAACTTTATAGTTTCAGTAAATGCTTTTGATATTACCATTTCAAAACCAATAGTATATTATACGCCAGGTGGGTCTTTTGGTACTTATGCCAATTTTTCAAAAACAGGTTCAAAAGGAATTGAGGCTGAGTTTAGGTACCAAAAATCAACTTGGTTTGTGGCAGGTAATTACTCTTTTTACACAGCAGTAGGAAAAAATGGGGTAGAATTATACAAAGTGGATAATAATAAAAATCAAAACTTGGGTAATCCTCAACATAAAATCAATTTTATGTCTAATTTTAAGATAAAAGATATTTTATATATATCTCCATCAGTTACTTACATTTCTAGCAAATCTGCTTATAACAAACTTTTAAATGATACAACAGCAGCACAAAGTATTTTACCTTCTAATACAATGGTAAATTTAGGAATTGGTAAAGATAATATTTTTGCTTGTTTTGATGTAAACATTACAGCCTATAATCTTTTAAATCAAAAAGTTAAATATGTACAGCCTTATGGTGTTGCAAATAATCCTGCACTTCTCACTCCAATAACTGGCACAGGAACTGAATTGGTAGTGAGAGTAACTTATAGGTTTAAAAAATAAGTGATAGGTGAAAAGTGATAGGTGAAAAGTGAAAAGTAACTACATTTTACTTTTCACTTTTCTCATCTTACATCTTAATATATTGGGTTGTATTGATGTAAACTTAACTGCTTATAACTTATTAAATCAAAAAGCAACTTATGTACAACCTTATGGAATTAGTACAAACCCTTCATTATTAACTCCAATTACGGGCACAGGGAGAGAATTTGTTGTAAGATTAACTTATAGGTTTAAAAAGGAGTAATAAGACTTAAGACGGAAGACTTTAGATTTTAGATTTTAGACAAAATATTTATATTTCAACTATGGCAGGTATAACTGACTAGCATAAAGCGACAAACAAAACATTTCCCTCGTACGTGTGTCCCCACCGTACGAAATGTGTGGTAGGTGAATACTGTAAATAATTAAGGAAATAGGTTTGTATTTGGCAAACAACATGAGGTTAAAAGTATAGTGAGGACAACAACATTTGGGGAGAACGCAGAACTTGTATAGCATAAAAAAAGTCGATGAAGAACATTCATCGACTTTTTTCACTATCAATCATCAGCTATCAATTATCAACTAAAGCAATGTTTTAATTTTAGCTTTCAGCTCTTCACCTCTTAAGTTTTTGCCTGCGATTTTGCCTTCTTTATCAAGTAAAACAGTGTAAGGAATTCCTTCAATTCTGTATAAACCAGTCACTACCGATTGCCATTCTTTTAAATCAGAAGCGTGTTTCCAAGGCAATTGATGTTTTTTAATAGCACCAGTCCATTCTTCTTTGTTGGCATCAAGAGAAACACCAAATACTTCAAAATTCTGATTTTTAAATTCGTTGTAAGTAGCTTTTAGCTCTGGTAATGAAGCAATACAAGGTTTGCACCATGATGCCCAAAAATCAACTAAAACCACTTTTCCTCTTAAAGATGAAAGTTTTAATTTTCCACCTTCTGGTGTAGCAAGTTCAAAATCAGGGGCTAACTGACCTTCTGATAACTGACGAGCAAGTGATAAATTTTTAGAGAACTTTTTGGTGTATTGAGAATTAGGCAATTCTTTTTTAAATCTGTTTTCCAATTTTGTCAAATATTCCATGTCAGTTTCAGGTCGCAAATACATTTCTGCGGCTGATAACAAAACAATACTAGTTTTAGCAGTATCTATAAAGTTTTGTAATTTTACAATAAATGATTTGCTCAAATTTTGGTACCTTTCCATGGCTTCTTTCTCGGCTGCTTTGTCTTTTTTGCTCATTGCAGCTTGGTATTGCTTCTGAATCATTACCCCTTGCATTTGAAATTCAGCATCAAAAGCATTCAGCTGTTGCATATAAGCATTTTGTTTTGAGCCAGTGATTTTTATATCATTGGCACCTTTTCTGTCATCAAGTGTAATGTTTATTTTTTCTTTGTTTTCTAAAGCAATATAAATTGGTTTTTGATCACCAATTGTAATGCGATAAAACCCAGGTTCAGGCACTTTTCCTTTCAAAATATAGGCAGAATCTTCGCCAATTACAGCACTGTCTCTTACTACAAGTTGCTCATTTATAATTTCTTCTAGTTTTACTTTGTTGCCTTTAGAACCAGATAAAACTTTGCCATAAATGGTATAGCCATCGCTATTTTCTTCTGTATTTTTGCTGCAAGCCAATAACGAAACGCTACAAATACTTGCTAAAATTATATTTTTCATTTCCATTATATTTTATTTTTCTAATGCTTCAGTTAATAATGCACTTGTAACTTTTGGGTCGGCTTTGCCTTTGGTTTGTTTCATTACTTCGCCCATAAACATGGCCAATAATCCTTTTTTACCAGCCTTGTATTCAGCTACTTTAGCTGGGTTTTTCGCCAAAACTTCTTCTACAATTCCTTGTAATAAATCTGTATTACTTTCTTGAAGTAGGTTTTTCTCTTCTGCAATTTGAAGGGCTGTTTTACTTGGGTTTTCAAGTAATGAAGGGAAAATAGTTTGTTGCGCAGCAGTATGACTTATTTTATTTGAATCAATCAATGAAATAATCTCAGCCAACGTTTTTACTCCCATTGGGAATTTTTCAATTGGTAAAGTTAATTCGTTTAGATATGATTTTACAGGCCCCGTTATCCAGTTAGACGCTGATTTGTAATTACTTGTTTCTGAACACAATAAATCAAAAAACAAAGCAATTTCTTTGGTATCTGTTAATACAGATGCATCATAATCTGATAAATGATAATTGGTGGTAAACTTCTTAAACAACTCATTTGGTAAAGCAGGCATTTGACTTTTAATGCTGTTTAGCCATTCGTCACTAATTATAATAGGTTGTAAATCAGGCTCAGGGAAATATCTATAATCATTAAGATCTTCTTTGCTTCTTAAACTATAAGTTTTACCTGTGCCTGCATCAAATGTTCTGGTTTCAGATGTAATTATTTCGCCTTTTTCTATGCTATCTATTTGTCTGTCAATTTCATGCTCTATGGCTCTTTGCACATTTCTAATAGAGTTCATGTTTTTTACCTCTACTTTTTTGCCAAATTCAGTAGCACCTTTTAGCATTACCGACACATTGGCATCGCATCTCATTGAGCCTTCTTCCAAGTTGCCATCACAAATTTCTAAATAGCGAACCAGTTTTCTAACTTCAGTCAGGTAAGCTCCAGCCTCTTCAGAAGAGTAAATCACAGGTTCGGTTACAATTTCAATCAAAGGCACACCAGCTCGGTTATAATCAACCAAAGTATCCATTTCTTCGCTTAAGTGCATTGATTTTCCTGTGTCTTCTTCCATGTGAATTCTATTGAGTTTCACACTTTTGCTACCTGCAGACGTTTTTATTTCTACATGACCACCCACACAAATTGGGGTTTTGTCTTGTGTAATTTGGTAGCCTTTTGCTAAATCTGGATAAAAGTAGTTTTTGCGGTCATAATGGTTGTATCTGCTTATTTCACAGTCACATGCTAAACCTATTTTGATAGAATATTCAACGGCTTTTTTATTGCTTTTGGGCAATGCACCTGGGTGTGCCAATGAAATTACACTCACTTGAGTATTGGGCAAACCACCATATTCGGTAGAATCTGGAGCAAAAGCTTTACTATTGGTAAGCAATTGGCAATGCACCTCTAACCCTATAATTACTTGATACTTATCTCTTAATGACATACTGAAAATTGATACTTGAAACTACAAGATTCAAAAATACTAAAAATATGTGATTTTATAATTAAAATAATGTTGATATGTAGCTTAATGAATAGATTTATTTTTTGAATTGTGATAGGGGAAGGGTTTGTGGTATTGTTGCTGTAAATATTGTAATTCTTCCGATTTCATTTCATTTAATATTTTCAATGCAGCTTCTTCCGATAAATTCATTCTTTTAAGTTTATTTTTATTCATACTAGGTTTTGATTTTGTAAGTTGTTCTTTTTCAAACTCTAACCTAGTATTAATGTCTCCATTTTCGTCCACAATACCTTTGTTTTGTTGCGTGCCACCCGCTACATTTCCATCTTGATTGTTTTCAATACCAGGTGAAGTGCCATTTTTTGAATTTTGTTTGGGTTTATTTTCTGTATTTTCAAGTTGGTTATTTTCTTTTTGTTTTAAGGCTTCTTTTTTACCTTTTTCTACTTCATTTTCAATGTTTTGCTTGTTTTTTTCTTCCTTTTTTTCCTCTTTTTTATTTGTTAAAGGTTTTTCTTTTTGATTTTCAGTTTCTATAGCTTTAAATGCAAGTCCTTGTTTACTAAGTAATTCAAGGTTTTTTCTGGCAATATTGTTTTCGTAATTGTTTATGAGTGAAAATTTTAAGTAATAAATTGCCTTTTGATATTGATAGGCAATTTTATTTTGTTCATATTTTTTTTCTAACATCTCTTTAGCTGTAATAGCATGTATAAGAGCTAGTTGTAGCTGAATGGTTGAGTTTAGTTTTTTATCGCTAGATGAAATAAGTAGTTTTTTGTAAAGGCGATATGCTTGAGTATATTTTTTTAATTGAAAATAACAATGGGCAATATTTAATTGAATTTTTAGGTTTTCATCGTCTGATTTTTGAAGTGTAAGTAAAAAGTTCAACGCTTCTTGGTAATTTTGAAGAGAATACTGTTGTGAAGCTTTTTTTATTTTGAAATTAGTTTCACTTACTTCACTATTCAAATTGAAGTTGAAAATCAAGATTATAGAAAAAATAATTGACTTCATAGCTTAAAAGTTTTAAAGGTGATAAATACATCTGCTATGATGAGTAAAAATGCAAAGGCTACAAAATAAAAATATTTATCCGATGCTGCGTTAACAATTAATTGATTATCAGATGTAACTTCTAAGTTTTGAAGATGTTTTACCAATTTAGAACATTCATTTATGTTCTCAGATAATTCATAAGTTTGTCCATTTACTTGATTATTAAAAGTGTTTATTTTTTCTTTCTCCACCATCGACCACATCCATTTTCCTTCCTCATTTTTTAAATAATGGTTGTCTTTGGGTATTTTAGCTCCTTTTTCGGTGCCAACAGCCACCACAAAAACCATTATTCCTCTGTTTTTCAATTCATTTATACTAGCATTACTTATATTTTCAATATTTTCCCCATCAGTGAAAATTATTAATGCATTGATGGTGTTGTAATCTTTACGCTGGTATTTTGAAAGCGTTAATTTTATAATTGACTCAAAATCAGTCCCTCTTTCGCTCAAAAAGTATGGTTGAATGGTAGAAACCATAGTTTTGGCAGCATCTAAATCACTGGTAAAAGGACATAAATAATAGCTTTGTTTTGCAAAATAGGAGATTCCAATTTTGCAAGTAGCCAATGAATCAATCATTTGGCCTATTTCAAGTTTGGAAATGGTCAATCTATTAGGTTGTAAATCTTTGCAATCCATGGTGCGTGAAACATCTACAGCAAACAAGATGTTTTTTTCGGCAATATTGATTGTTTTTTTTGTATCGCCAAAGGTAGGCCCCAGAAAAGCAATAAGTAAAAGAGCAAAATAAACAGTTCTTACAGCTCCTTTAAAAATAATATATTTGAAATTAGGCTTTAATTGAAAAGAAACATAGATAATTTTTGCCAAATACAATAAATATAAGAGGACAAAAAGGCCTAATATGATAAATATTTCATTATTTAAATGTTTAGCAAAGTGCATTAAGTCTCAGATTTCAGGTTGTAAATATAGTTTTTTTAATTTTATTAGACTAATATTGAGAAATTGTAAAATTAATCTATCACAAAATCAGTAGATTGTGAATTATTTTAAATTTATTTTACAAAATAGTTGCACAGTAAATTTAAAACCCCCATATTTGCAAACCTTTTCAGAGAAAGGAAAGAGGAGAGATGGCTGAGTGGCCGAAAGCACCAGTTTGCTAAACTGACGTACGGGCAACTGTACCGAGGGTTCGAATCCCTCTCTCTCCGCATTTCTGAAAAGAAATAAAAAAAAGATACCAATTCGGGGTGTAGCGTAGCCCGGTATCGCGCCACATTTGGGATGTGGAGGTCGTAGGTTCGAATCCTGCCACCCCGACTTTATGAGTAACAACTCTAACTAAAAGCCTCTAAATTAAACGATTTAGAGGCTTTTTTCATTTATACCCCCTAAATTAATACAAAAAAAATCAATAAATATGTGACCTTTTCGGTTACCTTTTATTATACTTGCAATTAGGTAACCGAAAGCAATATAACTATTTGATATACATAATATTATATAGTTTATTTTGGTGTATTTTGACTACCTTTTTAGACCTATTTAGTGACCCAAAATTCACTATTATTATCTATATTATATTAGTATGCAAGTTCAACCATCATTCAGTCTATTGTTTTGGATTAACAGGACCAAAATTAAAAACAACAAAGCACCCATTTATGTAAGAATTACAGTAAATGGCAAAAGAGCAGAAATTTCAGTTAAACGAAGTGTTGAGCCAGAAAATTGGAACACAGAAAAAGGATTGGTAAAAGGCACAAAAGAAGAAGCACGTTCAATCAATAATTACATTGAACAAATAAGATTGCAACTGCACAACATTTATCAAAAATTATCAATTGAAAAACAGTTGATAACGGCAGAATTGATAAAAAACACCTATTTAGGGGTTGGGCAAAATGAGCATACATTAATGAATTTAATTGAGTACCATAACACACAATTAAAAGATTCATTAGAACCAGGTACAATGAAAAACTATTACACCACACAAAAATATGTGGAGATGTTTTTGAAATCACAACTTAAAACAAATGATATTTTTCTAAGTCAATTATCCTATAAATTTATAGTTGATTTTGAATATTTTATCAAACATTATCAGCCATTGGATCATCATAAACCATGTGGCCAAAACACCACAATGAAACATATTGAACGATTCCGAAAAATGATTAATTTATCTATAAAATTTGAGTGGCTTGAGAAAGACCCTTTCATAAAATTCAAACCAGTTTTCAATAAAAGCGATAAAGAATTTTTAACAATCCATGAACTAAAGAAAATTGAAAATAAAAACTTTACAATCAAAAGATTGCAATATGTGAAAGATTTATTTGTGTTTAGTTGTTATACAAGTTTGGCTTATATAGATGTAATGAATTTAACTTTGGACAACTTAATTTTAGGTTTCGACAATCAGTGGTGGGTGATAACTTCTAGACAAAAAACCGATATAGGCATGAGAATTCCACTTTTACCTCCAGCATTAGAAATAATAGAAAAATACAAATTAGATGTTAAGGCAAATTCACATGGCACATTATTTCCACCTATTTCAAATCAAAAATTAAATAGTTATTTAAAAGAAGTGGCTGATTTGAATGGAATTGAAAAAAACCTTACATTTCATTTGGCTCGTCACACATTTGCAACAACAGTTGCACTCACAAATGGGGTGCCAATGGAAACAGTAAGCAAAATTATGGGTCATAATTCACTTAGAACAACACAGATTTATGCAAAAGTAGTGGATGTAAAAGTAGCAAATGATATGAACAGTTTACGTCAAAAACTTTTCCCTCAGGAAACCTCAGATGTAGTAAATATCCAACAAAGAGCATAAGCTCTTTGTTGGATATTTCTAATTTTTTAAAATTATTTTGTGTTTTAAAATTTGTATAAAAAAAGTTTTATCAAAACATTTTGCAAATAACTAAAACTATTATTTTCGCATAAATTTTATTACTTTATTTAGATTTAATCTTTAATCAAGCACGTATTTACTCTTTTTTTATGAGTACGCTAAAATCCCTAACTAAAATTTTTTGTCAAAATTTTGACGAAAACCAAGACATTGTTCCTTTATTGGAAGAAATTAAAGAAACAGTATTTAGGTTAAATTCAGAGGAAGAAACCAAAGTTTGGCTCAATAAACATCAATCATTATTAACCGAGCAACAGAAAATAGAACCAGACAATACCAAAATAGACATGGTTTTGTACTTCTTAGAAATCCATTATGGGAACTTTTTAAACGACGACCTCCCCAATTCTAAACATGGAATAGTACAATTACAAAACTTACAAAATCAAAAATATTGCACACACATTAAACAGATATTTCCTGAAGAATTTTATAATAATATTAAACATTTACTCTTTGATTACCAGTATTATACAATTTACCAAGTGAAGTATTTAAGACAATTTTGGAGAGATTTTTCAAGTGATTACCAACAACCTCTCACTTCCAACGACCAACAAGATTTTGAAAATTATCTCATCTCACAAAACTTCAATACACCTCAATTTTTTAAATATACTATAAATCAAATCATTGACTCCTGTCAGCAGCATGATGACCCATCAATTCAAAAACATATACTACAAGGGTTTTTATGCGAGTACAATAAAATTCCAACCAAAATAGGTGGTTCATATCGCAAAGATTATGGAAATATAAAGTCACTTATCATAGATTGGCTTCAGATAGAAATCAGGACCAGAACCAAAAAACAACAAGAATTCAATCCAAATCAGCAACAAATCCTCTCCAAAAATCAAAATAAAATAGAAATAAAATTCACTGTGGCACAATTAGCCTGTATTTTTAAACTATTGTACAGTAAAAATTTAATCAACAATAAGTCGCAAACTGAGATTTTGGAAATTATTTCTAAAATCTTTAAAACACCAAAAGCAGAAAACATTTCTTTTGAATCCCTTCAAAACAAATATTACAACATTGAAGACGCTACTAAAGAATCTGTAAAAGAGTTACTTACCTCACTCGTTAAAGCAAATGTTTAAATTTTCACCTTTCACTTCTCACCATTCACTTCTCACTTTTCACCTCTCACTAAAAGCACTTATTCCAAACTAATTCCATTTTCTTCCATCAAATTTATCATTTCTAGCAATAAATGAGAATTAAATCCTTCCATTTTCATTAAATCAATTGGTTTAATGGCTTTCAATTTATCAAAAGTTTCAATTTGATGCGTAGCTAAAAACTGCTTAAACCCATTACTGATGGGTAATTGAGGGCTAGAGAGGGAGAATATTTCATTATTGTAATTCATTATTTTTCAGTACGTGAAAAAGTACGAAAAGTTTTTTTTATAAATATTCAATTTTATACTACTGATAATCAGTTGGGTTGTACTGGGTTGATCAACCCTTTCAACTGTTTTATTTAATCATTTTTGATTCCATTTGTGAAAACATATTCATTTACAATCATCCTAAACATTTAAAAAAATGACAGTAGAAATTATTACCAAAGACGATCTTTTAAAGTTCAAAAGAGACCTTTTTGCCGAGTTAAAAACCATGCTGGGCGAAAAATCCAATGACCAAACCCAATGGATAAAATCACCCCAAGTCCGCAAATTATTAAATATTTCACCTGGTACCCTCCAAAACCTCAGAATTAATGGCACACTGCCTTATACAAAAATTGGAGGAGTAGTCTATTATTCAAAGGAGGATATAGAAAAAGTAATGCAAGGCAAAAAAGTGCAAAATAAATAATTAGGTTTTAGAGCCTGCCGAAGTACCACATCTAACATCTAAAATCTTACATCTAATATCTAACATCTTGCCCATAAATGAATTACATCAAACACCTCAATAACATCATGCAAATGTTTTATGACGATGACAGGCTTTTGCCTTCACATATAGCACTTTACATGGCATTGTTTCAGGTGTGGAATGAACACAGGTTTGAAAATCCAATCTCATTTTACAGAAGTGAAATCATGAAAATGGCAAAAATTAATTCCTATTCTACCTTTACAAAATGCCTTCGAGATTTAAACGATTTTCAGTATTTACAATACTTGCCATCGCATAATCCATTAAAAGGGAGCAAGATTAACTTTTACAATTTTTGTACTACCGAAAGTACAACTAGTTATACAAATTCTGTACAAGTAGCTGTACAACCCTCTGTACAACCTCCTTATATAAACAATAGTAAACAAATAAACAATGAAAGTAGTACACCCACCCCCTCAACAGAATCTTTAAATGAAAAAAAAGAAGTAAAGAATTTACCCATAAAGACACAAAATTTCACCATTCCTTCACTAGAAGAAATTACTAACTTCTTC
>Ga0214921_10003719_pt1 | contig 23061 bp, 26 predicted proteins | sample LL1505_MetaG_FD_177992 | JGI IMG/M metagenome (GOLD analysis project Ga0214921, IMG submission 177992) | Freshwater microbial communities from Lake Lanier, Atlanta, Georgia, United States - LL-1505 | ecosystem: Environmental > Aquatic > Freshwater > Lake | place: USA: Georgia | collected... | reverse complement strand
GAATTGGCTTGGTATTTAAGCTGTTTAACGCCTTTTCCAATGTTAGCAAATGCACATTCATTTAAGGATAAATCAGAAAAATTAGCGGACGTAAATGCAGGTTTATTTACTTATCCTGTATTAATGGCTGCAGATATTTTGTTGTACAATGCCAATGAAATTCCGGTTGGAAAAGACCAAATTCAGCATCTTGAAATGGCAAGAGATATAGCATCAAAATTTAATTTGCAGTATGGCGATACATTTGTGGTGCCTGAGGCAAAAGTTGATGAAAATGTGATGACAATTCCTGGTATTGACGGACAAAAAATGAGTAAGTCTTATCAAAATTATATTGATATATTTTTACCAGAAAAAGAATTGTTAAAGGTTTGTAAACAAGTAGTTACTGATTCAAAATCATTAGAAGAACCCAAAGATCCTAGCACTTGTAATGTGTTTAAAATTTACGAACTAGTTGCTAATACAGAACAAACAGAAGAGCTAAGAACTAAATATTTGGCTGGCAATTTTGGATACGGGCATGCAAAACAGGCTCTTTTTGAAGTACTTAGAGATAAATTTGTGAAAGAAAGAGAGCAATTTCAGTATTTAATGGCAAATCCTGCAATTATTGAATCGGAACTTAAAAGAGGTGCAGAAAAAGCTAAGGCAATTGCAATTCCTACCTTAAGCAAGGTTAGAGAATTGATTGGTTTTTAATGCTTTATAAATTCTTAATTATACTATTAAAATTTCAGATAATATGATAAACGCAACTATAAATTCTTTATTAATTACAAGAAAAAACTTAATTCAAAATATTGAAAATCTTACAGAGGAACAATTGCTTTTTATTCCTAAAGGATTTAATAATAATATTTTATGGAATTTTGGACATATCATAGTTAGTCAGCAATTGTTATGCTATGCCAAAGCCGGATTACCACTTTTAGTGCCTCAAAATTTGGTTGATTCTTTCAGAAAAGCAACTTTTCCAAAAGATTGGGAGAATCCTATCGCTTTTTCTGAGCTTAAAGCATTAGCAATAAGCACAATAGAGCAATTTAAACTTGATTTAGAACAAAATAAATTCAGTAATTATGAAGCTTATCCAACCTCTTCTGGTTTTGAATTGAAAAATATTGAAGATGCAATTTTGTATAGCCAACATCATGAGGGGTACCACACTGGCGTAATTGCTTCTTTGAAAAGCCTACTAAATTAATCAACTAACTTTATTCAATATTTACTTTAAGGTATTGAATATTAAAACATTAAAATGAAAATAACAAAAGCAACATTTATTAAAAGCTCTACAAAATTAGAGCAATTGCCCCCGCATAATTTGCCAGAATATGCATTTATTGGTCGCTCAAATGTAGGGAAATCTTCTTTAATAAATATGTTGGCCGACAATTTTAAATTAGCCCAAACATCAGGCAGGCCCGGTAAAACCCAAACAATTAATCATTTTTTGATAAATGAAAATTGGTATTTGGTCGATTTGCCTGGTTATGGATGGGCAAGAATAAGCAAAACCATGAGGGTGGAATGGAAAGCCATGATTGATAATTACCTTTTGGGAAGAGAAAATTTGATGTGTATTTTTGTGTTAATTGATGTAAGAATACCTCCTCAAAAAATTGATTTAGAATTTATTACCTATTTGGCAGCATCAGGTTTACCTTTTAATTTAATTTTTACCAAAGCAGATAAAGAATCTGGGGTGGTAAACGATAAATCAATTGCTGCTTTTAAAAGAGAAATGCTTAAAACATTTGAAGAATGCCCAGAAGTGTTTCTTACCTCTTCAGAAACCAAATATGGCAAAGCAAAAGTTTTAGATTACATTGGTAGATTGAACGAACTATTTGTGGTACCACCTAAAAAACAACAAGAAGAAGTAGAATAAAATCACTATTTTTTTGTATGTTTGTAACTTAATCTGAAATAGATTTTAACTAATATTTAAAGAAAACAATTTATAACGAATGAATTTACGTGATGTAGCTGCTGTTTCTGGTAAGTCGGGATTATTTAAAGTAATAAAACCTACTCGCAATGGCGTGATTTTAGAAACTATAGATACTGCAAAAGCTAGAATTGTAGCCAATGCAAACAGCAAAGTGTCTATTTTAAATGAAATTTCTATTTACACCACAACTTCAGAAGGTACAGTATTATTAGAAAATGTTTTTGCTAAAATTTGGGAAAAATACAATACTGAAATTCCTGTTTCTGGTAAATCTGCTGAGCATGAGCTTAGAAGTTTTATTTTAGAAATTATTCCAGAATATGATGGAGATAGAGTTTATTTTTCTGACTTGAAAAAAATAGCTACTTGGTATGGCATACTTGCATTAAATTTACCTGAAATTTTCACTGAAGTAGCAGAAGAAAAAACGGATGAAAATAATGAAACTGTAGCAGCAACTACTGCTCAAGTTGAAACTCCAGCACCTGCTAAAAAAACAGCCACTAAAAAGTCAGCTGTTGATACTGGAGCTGTAAAAGCTAAGCCTGCAAAAGCACCAACAATTAAGAAAACTTCAACAGTAAGTAAAAGAGGTGCATAAAAATAAACTTACCTTCTCTTTTTATTAAACCCAAACAAGATAAGGAAGATTGTAAAGCAAAAAAGGAGCGAAAGCTCCTTTTTTTGTTTCTATATATTTAATTTTGATAGAATTAATTACAAAATTCATCAAAACTCATCGCCAAATGCTCTGAAATCATTTCAGCAGTTCTGCCTTCAATGTGGTGTCTTTCAATAAAATGAACTAATTCGCCATTTTTAAACAATGCCATACTAGGCGACGATGGAGGGTAAGGAAGAGAATATTCTCTAACTTTAGCCACAGCTTGGCTGTCAACACCTGCAAATACAGTTGCTAATTTATCTGGTTTTGCACCAGTAAAATTGGCTGCTGCTCTAGCTGCAGGGCGAGCATTTCTTGCTGCACATCCACATACAGAGTTGATTACCACCAACAAAGTACCTGGTGTATTTACTAATTCATCCACTCTTTCTGCAGTGGTAACATCTTCAAAGCCAACTTCAATAAGTTCGGCTTTCATTGGGTTTACAAGTTCTAAAGGATACATTATATTTAGTTTTGAATGTTGAATTATGAGTTTTGAGTAATAAATACTCAAGAATTATTTTAATTAAATAAGTAAATATGATTAAGTTTTTAATAAAGAATGTTGAATTTTATTCATTGTGTTTTTACTAAAAACTCAACATTCAGCACTTAACACTCCGCATTTTTTTACATATACCCAAGTTCCAGTTTCGCTACTTCGCTCATCATATCTTGGTGATAAGGTGGATCGAAAGTCATTTCAACTGTTACTTCGCCTACGTTTTCTATTTCTTTAATAGCTTTTTCAACCTGAGATGGAATGTATTGCGCTGAAGGACAAGACGGTGAAGTCAAAGTCATTCTTACGTACACATTATCAACAGGGAAAATATTAATTTCATAAATCAAGCCCAATTCGTAAACGTCCACAGGAATTTCTGGGTCAAATACAGTTTTTATAGCATTGATTACTTGTTCTTTAAGTTCCATTTTTTTGTTATTTGTTTTTAAAATAACGAATATTTAATTTTTATTTATTCTGCACAGAAAATGCCATGGCATAGAACTTTATTTGTTTTACCATGCTCAAAAGTCCGTTTGAGCGTGTTTGTGCCAAATGCTGACTCAAACCAGTTTTTTCTATAAAATCCAAGTTTGCATCAATTATATCCTGAGGTTTTTGATTTGAGAATACTTTCAAAACCAAACTTACCAATCCTTTTACAATTACAGCATCACTGTCTGCACTAAATATTACTTTTTCATCAACTAGTTGAGCATCAAGCCAAACGTTCGATTGGCAACCTTTTATTTTGTTTTCCTCCGTTTTTTTATCTTCAGCTATGGTATTCAGCTTTTTACCCAATTCAATAATGTACTCATATTTGTCTGACCAATCGTCAAACATAGCCATTTCTTCAATAATGGTATCTTGTATTTCTTTTATTGTCATTTTTTAAAATTACAAAAATTCAATTATTCATTTATTAAAATTAATAATTCTTGTTGAAGTACTGGAATATCTTTCATTATTATTCTCCATACTATCTCATTATCAACAGAATCATAGGCATGAATAATTTTATTTCTTAAGTTTACTATTAATTTAGCATACGAAATTTGAATAGTTGGATTTAATTTCAATAATTTATTGATAGCTTCTCCAATTATTTCAAGTTCACGCTCTACGGCCCTTCTTTTTGTTTTACTAGACAGATATTCTGCAAAAATTCTCTTCGTTTCTAGATGCTCGTCAATAGATTTGATAGCCTCCAATACATCAAAAATTAATTTCTTTTCATCAATACTCATAATAATTGAATTTTTTGAGAATTAATTTTTTGAATTAAATATGGATTTTGGAGTGTTTTTTCAGCTACTAAATCTACGTCTCTTTGAAGTAAATTTTGAAGATCTTCTAATAAATGAAAATAATTTTCAGTATATGTTTCGTAATCAAAACTTTCAGGAAAACTAAATAAAAAATCTACATCGCTATTATTTGAAAATTCGTTTCCAGCAGCACTACCAAATAAATAAGCTTTTTGCACGCCATAATGTTTAAATAGCTGTTGTATTTCACTTATATTTTCGGATACAATCTGGTTCATTTTTTTATTTTATCTCAATCGTCTTAATAATTACAAATGGATTTTTTACTTATTTCTCGTCAATATTTTATTTGGATTTTGTCTTGTATCAAAAACATCCGTAATGTAAACGATATCTTTTTCAATTCTGTAAATCACTTTATAATTTCCTTTCACAATAAATCGATGATCCAACATTAATTCTTTTAATAAATCTTCTTTTTTACCAGAAAGATGGAAGTGTTCAAGCTGTTTTGTTACAGATAAAATTTCATCTTTTATGTTGTTTGCAATTAATTCATTTACGTTTTCCTTATAATATTTAAAAATACTTTTGAGTGAATTAAAGGCAAATTTAGTCCATTTTACTTCCATTATTACCAGTTACTACTCATTTTTTCAACATCAGCTTGCAAAATTAAATCACCATTTTTGATGTCATTTTCAGATTTTGACGCTCGGTCAATTAAAATTTGTTTTGTAAATGGTTCAAATACATGCTGATTTTGAGCATTATTAAGTAGGTTTTCCATCTCTGAAATAACTTTTTTATCATTTAAAATTAGTAATCTTTCAATGATATTTAACTTTCTAATCTGTAAATCAGTATTTTTCATAATGATAAATTTTATCTCAACATTCTAACCGCTTTCTTCAATGCAGCTACAAATAAATCAATTTCTTCTTTTGTATTATAAAATGCAAATGAAGCCCTAGAAGTTCCCAAAATGCCTAATCTATTCATTAAAGGTTGTGTACAATGATGACCAGTTCTAATGGCTATTCCTTGTTGGTCTAAAATAATTGCAATATCTTGATGGTGAACTCCTTCAATTACAAAAGAAGCTACAGAAACTTTTTCTTTGGCTGTGCCAATTATTCTTAAGCCTTCAATTTCTAGCAATTTTTCTGTTGCATAAACCAATAACTCATGTTCGTAGGCAGTAATATTTTCTTTACCTATTTCCTGAATATAATCTATTGCAGCTTTAAAAGCCACCACATCGGCAATGTTGGGTGTGCCAGCTTCAAATTTATAGGGCAACTCATTGTAAGTTGTTTTCTCAAAAGTCACTTCCTTAATCATTTCACCACCACCGTGATAGGGTGGCATAGCTTCTAAAATAGCTTTTTTACCGTACAAAACACCAGTTCCTGTTGGGCCATATAATTTGTGGGCAGAAATTGCAAAGAAATCACAATCATAATCTTGTACATCAATTTCTAAATGTGAGCTTGATTGAGCCCCGTCAATAACTACAATTGCACCCACTTTATGAGCCTCTTCAATTATATTTTTGATAGGGTTTATAGTGCCTAATGCATTGGAAGCGTGAACGATAGAAACTATTTTAGTTTTAGGATTTAATAATTTTAAAAACTCCTCAAAAATAATTTCACCGCTTTCTGTAATCGGAATCACTTTTAAAACTGCCCCTTTTTCTTCGCAAAGCATTTGCCAAGGCACAATGTTGGAATGATGCTCCATGGTGGAAATAATAATTTCATCACCTTGTTTTACATTGGCTCTGCCATAAGTTTGAGCAACCAAGTTTATACCTTCTGTAACGCCTCTTGTAAAAATTATTTCCTCTGTAGATGAGGCATTTATAAATTCTTTTACCGCTTTGCGGGTATCTTCATAAGCTGCAGTTGCTACTTCGGCCAAGTGATGAATTCCTCTATGAATATTGGCATTATAACCTGTGTAATAGGCTTGTAAGCTATCAAGTACCTGTTGGGGTTTTTGAGTAGTGGCCGCATTGTCAAAATAAACCAATGGTTTTCCGTTTACTTTTGTAGCAAGTATTGGAAAATTGTTTCTTATTTTATTTATTTCAAATTTGATTGAATTTTCCATAGGCTATAAGTCCCTCTTCCCGAAAGCTTTCGGGAGAGAGGGATTTAGGGAGAGGCTTATTTAGTAAGGTAGTTTAAGGCTTAATTGCTCTATTAGATAGTTTTTAAGTGTCTCATTATTAATATTTTCCAATACTTCAGAAGCAAAGGCATTTACCAATAAAGCTTTAGCTGATTTTTCACTTAATCCTCTTGAACGCAAATAAAATAACGATTCAGTATCTAACTGACCAGAAGTGGCACCATGTGAGCACTTTACATCATCAGCAAAAATTTCAAGCTGAGGTTTGGTGTTGATGGTGGCTTCATCAGAAAGTAAGATGATTCTGTTCGACTGAAATGCATTGGTTTTTTGTGCATCTTGACGAACAAATATTTTTCCATTGAAAACCCCTGTTCCTTTGTCGTTTAACACGCCTTTATATAGTTCATTACTGTTGCAATGAGGCTTTGCATGGTCAACAACTGTGTGATTATCAATTACTGAAGAGCCACTTGGCATAAATAATCCCCAAAGATTGGCTTCAATATTTTCAGCATCTAAAATGGTATTGGTATTATTTCTTACAATGTTACCGTTAAATGTGAAAGTGGCATTTGAGTAAACTGAATCTCTTAATTGATGAACCTGAGTAGTATTTACTTGTGCTATTTTTTCTTGTTCGTTTTGAACTGTATAGTGTTCAAAATGAGCATTTTCTTCTACAAATATTTCAGTTACATGATTGTTGAAACTTACTTCATTGCCCAAAGAAATATGAAATTCAATTACTTGTGAATTAGAATGCTTTTCTAAGATAAATAAATTTCTATTTTGAGCTAAAATTTTATTACCTGTTTGATTGTCAGTAATGTGTACAACTACTGTTGTTGTTTCTACTACAGATTTTGCAGGTACATGAATGAATAAACCATCATTTGAATAAGCCGTGTTAAAAGCTACAAAGGGGTCGTTTTTGTCAGTTTTTGTACCAATGTATTTTTCAACAATTAATAAATTATTTTTAATTGCTTCATGTAGTGTAGAAATTGTAATAGCCTTATTATCAGTAATAACTTTTGATAAATCTTCTCTGAAAATACCATTCGTAATCACCAATAAGTTTACATTTTCAAATGCAGGAATTAAGTTTGCAAATTCTTGGTTTGATATAATAGTACTTGAATTATCGGCACTAAATGTTTGATTATAAATATTTGAAAAGTTCAAATAACGATAATCTTCGTGATTTTTGGTGGCTAAACCATTTTCTTGAATAGTAGATAAAGCTAGTTTTCTAGCTTCATTTAATACAGAAGAAGTTGAACTTGAAGGTTCTGTAACAGATTGAAAAATAGGTTGGTTAATTATAGTTAGGCTCATAATTTATCAAATTTGTCCCAATAGGGGAGATTAAGGTTAGTAAATAATTAAACCAAAGCGTTTTCTGCTTTAATCCAGTCATACCCTTTTTCTTCTAATTCTAATGCTAGTTCTTTTGTACCTGATTTTACAATTTTTCCGTTGTAAAGTACATGTACAAAATCTGGCACAATATAATCTAATAAACGCTGATAGTGAGTAACTACAATAAATGAACGATCAGCACTTCTTAATGCATTTACGCCATTGGCTACAATTCTCAAGGCATCAATATCTAAACCAGAATCAGTTTCATCAAGGATAGCTAATTTTGGTTCTAACATCGCCATTTGAAACACTTCATTTCTTTTTTTCTCTCCACCAGAAAAACCTTCATTTAACGAACGACTCAATAAAGACTGGTCAATTTCAACCAATTTCATTTTTTCTTTCATTAAATTTAAGAACGAAACTGCATCTAAAGCTTCTTCTCCACGGTGTTTTCTAACTTCATTGATAGCGGTTTTTAAGAAATTAGTTGTGCTAACGCCAGGAATTTCAATTGGATATTGGAAAGCTAAAAATATACCTTCTCTTGCTCTGTCTTCAGGAGACATCTCAAGCAAATCTTTGCCTAAAAAATCAACTGTACCGCCAGTTACCTCATAATCAGCTCTTCCTGCTAAAACAGAAGATAAGGTACTTTTACCAGCACCATTAGGGCCCATAATAGCATGAACTTCACCTGGTTTAATTGTTAAATTTAAACCCTTTAATATTTCTTTTTCGCCAATGCGAGCTTGTAAGTTATTTATAGTTAACACGATTTGATGAAATTTTAAGTTTTGAATTTTGAGTTTTGAATTGTCAAAACTCAATTTAAATATTATAGTTGATAGAATTATGTAGCAAACTAATTTAAAATTCAACATTCATAATTCAAAATTGATGAAATTATCCTACGCTTCCTTCTAAACTGATTGCCAATAATTTCTGGGCTTCAACAGCAAATTCCATTGGGAGTTGTTTTAAAACCTCTTTGCAATAGCCATTTACAATTAATGCAACTGCATTTTCAGTATCAATTCCTCTTTGGTTGCAATAAAATATCTGATCCTCACCAATTTTAGAAGTAGTAGCTTCATGTTCTACTTTTGAGCTTGAATTTGCAACCTCAATGTAAGGGAAAGTATGTGCTCCGCATCTATCACCCATTAAAAGTGAATCGCATTGAGAGAAATTACGAGAATTTTCTGCTTTTTTGGCAATTTTTACCAATCCTCTGTAAGAATTGTGGCTTTTTCCTGCCGAAATACCCTTTGAAACTATTCTACTTTTGGTATTTTTACCTAAGTGAATCATTTTGGTACCAGTATCAGCTTGTTGCATGTTATTGGTAACAGCTACAGAATAAAATTCGCCTTGTGAATTATCTCCTTTTAAAATCACAGAAGGATATTTCCAAGTAATGGCAGAACCGGTTTCTACTTGTGTCCAAGAAATTTTTGAGTTGTCTCCAGCACAAATTCCTCTTTTTGTTACAAAATTATAAATACCACCTTTTCCGTTTTTATCGCCTGGGTACCAGTTTTGTACGGTAGAATATTTGATTTCTGCATTTGTATTGGCTACAATTTCCACCACTGCTGCATGCAATTGATTTTCGTCACGCATTGGTGCTGTGCAACCTTCTAAATAGCTCACATAGCTTCCTTCTTCGGCTACAATTAAGGTTCTTTCAAACTGACCAGTTTCTTTGGCGTTGATTCTGAAGTAGGTAGATAGTTCCATTGGGCATCTTACTCCTTTAGGAATATATACAAATGAACCATCTGAAAATACTGCGCAGTTTAAGGCTGCATAATAATTATCAGTGTAAGGCACCACAGAACCAATATGTTTTTTGATTAATTCAGGGTGATGTTGCACAGCTTCACTCATTGAACAGAATATAATTCCAAGTTCTGCAAGTTTGTCTTTAAAAGTAGTAGCAATTGATACAGAGTCAATTACGGCATCTACTGCAACGCCAGTAAGTCTTTTTTGTTCATCAAGAGAAATACCCAATTTTTCAAAAGTTGCTCTTAATTCAGGATCTATTTCATCCAAAGAATTTAACACTTTCTTTTGTTTAGGTGCAGAATAATAAATTACATCTTGAAAATCAACAGGAGGATATTGCACGTTTGGCCACTTTGGATAATCCATTGTTAACCAGTGTTTATAAGCTTTTAATCTCCACTCTAGCATCCATTCTGGTTCGTTTTTCTTGGCAGAAATAAAGCGAACTATATCTTCGCTTAGTCCTTTAGGAGCAGATTCATTTTCAATAATTGTTTCGAAACCGTATTTATACTCCGAGGAGGTGATTTCTTCCAAAAGGTTAGGTTGGCTCATATTAGTTATTTAGACTAATTCTATTTTCGTACAAAAGTATAACATTTAAGCTTAATTTTTGTTCATTTTTTAAGTTTTTTTATTCAGATATGTTTTTTGTTAAATAGGATGATGATGTAATTGATTATCAGATTTTTTGAGATTCTGAAAATGAAAATGTTAAAATGTTGAGTAAAAATGTTAATTTAGCCACAAAATTGGATTCAAATGTTTTTTTCAAGTGTAGGAAAGTTTGTGTTGTTTTTTGCGGGAATGTTTAGAAACCGTGAAAGATTTAAAGTATATGTGGGGCTTACTTTTGATGAATGTGTGTTGATTGGGGTAGATTCTATTGTGATTGTAGCCATTATTTCATCATTTATTGGGGCTGTAACTTCCATTCAAACAGGGCATAGTTTGGTAAGTCCGTTTGTGCCAAAGTATATGATTGGTCTCATTACCAGAGATATGACTATTTTAGAATTGGCACCTACTTTTACTGGCGTAATATTAGCAGGTAAAATTGGCTCTAGTATTGCAGGTAATTTAGGTACCATGCGAATTACCGAACAGATTGATGCATTGGAAGTTATGGGAATAAATTCATCTTCTTATTTGGTTTTACCCAAAATTATTGCAGGAATGTTAATGTTTCCTTTACTCACCATTGTGGCTGGTTTTTTATGTTTGTATGGTGGTTATATAGCTGGGGTGGCTTCAAATATGCTCTCTGCAGATGAATATATTTATGGAATTAGATTTCAGTTCGATTCTACCAATGTGTTTTTTGCCCTTATCAAAGCCTTTGTTTTTGGATTTTTAATTACGGCGGTATCTGCTTATCAAGGTTTTTTTACAAAAGGAGGTTCTTTAGAAGTGGGGAAAGCAAGTACCAATGCTGTGAAAAATAGTTGTATTGCTGTATTAATAGCCGATTATGCAGTAGCTCAATTACTTATGGGTTAAGTTTATGATAGAAGTAAAAACAATAAGTAAATCATTCAAGGATAAAAAAGTACTTGACAATGTAAGTGCAACTTTTGAAAAAGGGAAAGCCAATTTGATTATTGGGGCTAGTGGTACCGGTAAAAGTGTATTGCTTAAAACTATAATTGGGTTGATAAAACCAGATGAAGGCGAAATTATTTTTGATGGTAGAAAGTTTAATGGTGCCGATGAAGATACCATTAAAAGTATAAGAAGAGAAATGGGGGTACTTTTTCAAGGCTCTGCACTTTTCGATTCTAAAAATGTGGAACAAAATGTAATGTTTCCTCTTGATGCACTCACCACAATGCCTAAAAGTGAAAAACTTGACAGGGTTAATTTTTGTTTGCAAAGAGTGGGTTTAGAGAATGTAAATAAACTTTTTCCGTCTGAAATTTCAGGAGGAATGCAAAAAAGAGTAGGTATTGCCAGGGCTATAGTGATGAATACCAAATACTTATTTTGTGATGAACCCAACTCTGGTCTAGACCCTCAAACCAGTATTAGAATTGATAATTTGATTTCTGAAATCACAGAAGAATACAAAACTACCACCGTGATTGTGACCCACGATATGAATTCTGTGATGGAAATTGGTGAAAATGTAATTTTTATATTTAAAGGCAAAAAGCTGTGGGAGGGAAATAATAAAACTATTTTGCACTCTGATATTCCAGAATTGAATAGTTTTATATTTGCTAATAGTTTATTGAGGAATTTTAAGGACAAATAAATATTTGATTATTAATTATTTGATCTGAAATAAACAAACAATGAAAACCCTTTTCAAAATCACCAATCAAGAACATAAAGGTTTGATTGTTTTTTGTTTATTGGCATTATTTTTTGTAATTACATTAGCCTTTTTTCAACAGTATTTAGCTTCAAAATCTAAACTTGACTATCAACTTACTGAGTTTGAAGACAGTGTTTTTAATGAAATTAAATCTGAAAACATTCAAACAAATCCGCAAAAGCATTTGATAGTGAATTCTAGCTTTAATCCCAATAATTTATCTGAAAATGAATGGATTGCAATGGGAATCCCTTCTAAAATTGCAACAAGAATTGTTAAATATCACACCAAAGTAAAAACATTTGAATCTGCAAATGATTTACTAAAAGTATATGGTTTTAAAAATGAGTGGCTAATTGAATTAAAGCATTTTGTTGAGATTCCTATCGAAAACTATTCAAAACATAATACAAAATCTAATGAAAGTGTTTCAAAATCAGAAATAAAAGTAAATTATGTAAAACCACTAATTGATTTAAATTCTGCTACAGCTTCAGATTTAGAAGCCATCAATGGAATTGGACCAGTTTTAGCACTAAGAATAATTAAATTTAGAGATAAGTTAGGTGGTTTTGCTGCTGAAAATCAATTATTTGAAGTTTATGGTTTAGATACAAATACAGTAAAACTAAAAGATTTTAGAGTTGATAAAGCTTTTGTGAAAAAAATAAATATCAATGAAATGACATTTAAAGAAATGGTTGCACATCCGTACATTGGCTACGAAAATGCAAAAATTTTAGCCCCATACGTCAAAAATCACCCTATTAAATCGTATCAAGATATATTAAACGTAAGAGAATTGTCAGAAAAATGCAAAGCGAAGCTTAAAGGTTATTTTTAACTTATCACTTCTCACCTATCACCTGTATAAACTGCCAACTTACAATGCCCATCGTAACTGACACATTGAGAGAATGTTTGGTGCCAAATTGCGGTATTTCTAAAACTAAATCAGCTGCTTTTATTACCTCTTCATCAACTCCATCTACTTCATTTCCAAATACAAAGGCATATTTTTGCTTGTCAACTTCCCAGTTTTGCAGTAAGGTACTGTTGCTAGTTTGCTCCACAGCCACAATAGTCCAACCTTCATTTTTTAATTGATTGATAACATCTATTGTGTTTGGTTGATGTTCCCACTCAACTGATTCTGTTGCACCAAGCGCAGTTTTATTGATTTCTCTGTTGGGAGGAGTGCCAGTGATTCCACAAAGCCAAATTTTTTCAGCGGCAAAAGAATCCGCAGTTCTAAAGGCCGAACCTACATTGTGTAAACTTCTAATATTGTCGAGCACAAAACAAAAAGGATTTTTGTCTTTGTCTTTAAATTCTTCAACGGAATCTCTTCCCAAGGCATCCATGCTTAGTTTCATTTTACAAAAGTAGGAATTTAATTTTGTGAAAAAAGGAGATGTGTAGGAAAATGATTATTTGAGTAGTTTTTACATGAACAAGGTATAGTTTGTGTAAATATTTTGCACAAACTATACCTTGTTTATGTAATTTGAGGTTTTATGGGTTGATAAATAATTTAGTACAAAGAAATTTCAATTATTTTCCTTTTTTGTTTATTTTCAAATATTTATCCTTTTAGATAATCATTTTTGAATCTTTTTTGTTGTAAATTTGTATAAAGTTAAAATTAAATTCAAGCATCATGATACCCATAACTGTAGCTGTCCCTGATGAAAAAGCAGCATTTTTTAAACAATTAATTGAAATTTTGCATTTTAAAGTAGTTGATTTTGCTCATTCAGAAATTGATATTCCTTTACAACATCAAAAACACGTACTAGAAAGAATTTCTACTTCAAAACCCGAAGATTTTATCACTTGGCAAGAAGCTAAAAACAAGCTAAAACTTAATAATGGCTTTTAGGGTAGATATAGAAAATAGGGCTTATTTACAAATTCAAGGGTAATACTTTTTCATTTTTTTTAGTTCTTTATTGAAATTATCTAAAAAAATACTAAAATATAGCTAATTTAATAGAACTCATAGAAATTTTTCTAATTGATTTCCAGTAAACTCACTTACAAACTATCTCCAGCTAAATACGATTGATAAAGGTATTCAGGGTTTTCGTAATAAATACTACTATTAAAATCTTCTATTTTTCGGGACAACCACGAATTGTAAACTTCTATAATTGCATCTATTAATGCTTTATTTCCTCTTTTGTTTAGGGCTAAAATTAATCTTTTATAAACTTTTCCAATATCCCAGTGTGTTGGTATTGAATATTTTGCAATTAAAATATTGTCAAAAAAACCGTCTTTAATTTGGTATTTTTCTATAAGTTCAAATGCAATTTTATCTATATTTTCGTTATGATATACATCAGCCAAGTCAAAAATATGTTGTAATTTTTGTTTACCAATAGCATTTACTATCACACTACGGTGATTTTTGGTTTTTCTGCCTATGTATTCTATCAAAGAGCAAAGAAAAAACAGATTATTTGCTTCTTTATCTTCTCTGCCTATCATGATTTTTTAATTTCTTTTGATGCTGTAAATTGTATGGTATTTAAAGCTTCCGTACTACAAAAGCAAACTTGGTGAGTTGGATGTTTAAATTTTGCCAACACCCAAAACTGTTCTCGAGTAAGTATGCCTTCTATAAAGTCCGATACATAATTGTAAATTTGGTCATTTGCCATTGCTCCAATTACAAGGTCATAATCATGACTTTCACCCAAACGACATTTTACTATAAAGTCAAGCCAAGATTCAGTCATTTCTTCAAATGTTAATGTTTTTAATAACACATTTGGTGTATATTCATAAATAGATACAAAAGCAGTATCGTAACGACTTGCCCAGCGAATGGCTTGTGTCTCAAAATTGGTGCCATAAAAACCATCTCCAAAATCTTTTGGAAATTTACTTGGAAGTATTGCAGGATTCTCAACGGCAATATAACTTCCATGATATACTTTCATTTTTAAACTTAATTTTTACAAAAATAAACAAAAAAAACATTCTTTAGATAGTTGAATTGGTAAGTTTAGATATAAAAACAAAAAAGGTGAAAAATTGAGATTAATACTCATTTTTCACCTTTTACTATTTTTATGAAGGATTTTTATAAAAACTTGATAATTGAATAATAAAGCCACCAAATCAAAATAATTAATTCAAAGAAAAATGAAAAATTAGAAGAGTAGGGGATTGTGTTTTTTAAAAGTTAATTCCATTCATAATTTTTCAGCTTTAAAAAATTTGTTAAATCAAAAGATACCAACCCATCATTAATTGAATAATAACATTCTAAGTAATATTCTTCATTTTTATTAGAAAATATTTGATAATCGTAAAAAATGTGATTTTCTCCATAGTTTTGAGAACGTAAAGGTTCTGAATTTAACAAGCTATTTATTGCTGTTAATTTCATTCCTTGGGACAAATCTAAACCAACTAAATTCATTAATATATTTAATTTACTTGGTTCAAAATCAGCAAAATGTACACATAAAAGTTTAAGTGTATTTAAATCTTTAGGTAAATACAAGAAACTAGAAAATCCAATTGCATCGCCTATCCAATTCTTTTTTTTATAATACTCTTTATCTCCAAAAGTATAAAACAGTTGAATTTCTTTAGGGTAGTTTTCAATGAAATCATAATCTAAAAAGTACTCAAGTTTTAACTTGCTAAATAAATCATAATTCAAGATTCCAGGATTTTTTTCTTTTTCTAAAATGAGTTTATTGAGTTCATTTTCAACAATTTTAGGATCAGGTTTGGGTTTAAATTTATCTAAAACATCTTTTGGTATAAATGAATGAATTGAAATGTAATTTAATACCCTAGCTTCATTGTAATTTAGATTTAAATGATAAATATTATCAAGTATTAAATCAACTGAAAAACCCATTTCTGATTTAGTCTCAACTTTAAGAACATTTGCATCAGTTAAAATTTGACTTATATCTAAATCTAGTAAAGTCAAAATTTTATTTAAAACTTCATCACCCAAGTCAAATACATCTAATGTTACAACTTTAGTTGCTGAATTTTTTCCACCAGTAAACAAACATTGAGTAAAACCATCTAATTCGGCAGTCCAAATTTTGCCATAATATTCAAACCCCTTGACAGTTTCTACATCGTTAATTAAGTTTTTAAGTCTAAATTTTGAAAATGCTTCTATTGAAATCATAAATAATTTTGAATAATCATTTTGTAAATTTATTGTAAAAAAAAGGTGAAAAGTTAAGTTTTAAACTCTCACTTTTCACCTTGATATATTTTAATTCATTGAAATATAAAGCTTTACAAAAATTTCATTATTGAAATTATTAATCCACTAAAGGCAAATAACATCCCAAAAATCCATTTTAACATTTCTTTTTGGCCTTTTTCAATTTCTTTAAAGCCTTTTTCCATTTCAATTCTCAAACTAGAAAAATCATCTTTTGAAGCAACTAAACTTTTCTCATGTTGAAATTTACTATTTACTTCTTCTTTAACAAATTCAACCAACATCGAGGCTTCCTTTTCTCCTAGTTTTGAAAATAAGGCTTTGTATAAGTCTATATCAGTTGTCATAACCTTGTTTTTTGGTAAAATTACGAAAGATTTGATTATTTGTTATTCAATTATAAGTTTTTTTAATGTCAAAATTATAAAATATATTTTCAACTGTAACAAATGTTGAAAATTGGGTATTTAATCAAAAAAGAGGAACCGATTTCTCAATTCCTCTTTTTCTTAATACCTAATACTTTGTACTTAATACTAAATTCCTAATTCTTTCTTAATAGCATCAACATAATCCAATTTCTCCCATCCGAAGAAAGTAACTTTTTTCTTAGATGCTGTACGAGTTTCGGTAACTACGCCATTGTTTTCAGAAACAGTTACATAGTTTACATCAATTTCTTTTTCGTAACTTTCTCTACCCATGTGTCCGTAAGCTGCTGTTTCTGAATAAATTGGGTTTTTCAATCCAAATCTATCAACAATAGCTTTTGGTCTCATATCAAATACATTATTTACAGCTTCAGCAATTTTAGCATCTGTTAAGCCATTTACTGCTGTTCCATAAGTATTTACGTTGATAGAAACTGGTTTTGCAATACCAATTGCATAAGCAACTTGTACTAAAGCTTCAGTACAAACACCTGCTGCAACTAAGTTTTTAGCTACGTGACGTGCTGCATAAGCTGCCGAACGGTCAACTTTTGAAGGGTCTTTACCAGAGAATGCACCACCACCGTGAGCACCTTTTCCGCCGTAAGTATCTACAATGATTTTTCTACCTGTTAAGCCAGAATCACCATGTGGACCACCAATTACGAATACGCCTGTTGGGTTAATAAAATATTTTGTGTTAGCATCTAATAACTCAGCTGGGATTACCGCAGGAATTACATTTGCTAAAATATCAGCTTTGATAACATCTAACATTGCATTGTCAGCTACTAATTTAGCTTCTTTGCTGTTGTTAGCTGGTTTTACAAAATCATCATGTTGTGTAGAAATTACAATGGTATCAACTCTTTTTGCTTTACCAGCTTCGTCGTACTCAATTGTAACTTGTGATTTTGTATCTGGACGAAGGTATGTCATGATTTTACCTTCTTTTCTGATTTCAGACATTTTTTTCACTAATCTGTGAGAAAACGCTAAAGCCATTGGCATTAATTCTGGTGTTTCAGTTGATGCATAACCAAACATCATACCTTGGTCACCAGCACCTTGTTCTTTGTCTAAACCTTCACCTTCGTTTACACCTTGCGCAATATCAGGTGATTGTGCATGAAGTGCATTCATGATACCACATGACTCAGCTTCAAACATATATTCAGCTTTGGTATAACCAATTTTATTGATTGTTGCACGTACAACTGCTTGTACATCAACGTTTGCTTTTGTAGTGATTTCACCAGCAACAACAACTAAACCTGTAGTTACCAATGTTTCACATGCAAAACGAGATTGTGGATCTTGTGCTAAATGTGCATCTAATAATGCATCCGAAATTTGATCGGCTACTTTATCTGGGTGTCCTTCCGACACTGATTCTGAAGTAAATAATAAAGCCATTTTTTTGAATTTTGAATTTTGAATGATGAGTTTTGAATGAATCGAAATCAATTAACTGAATACTGAACGCTGACCACTGAAAACTTTACAAGAAACAAATCTAATTTAGAATATTTATATTCAAAAAATATTTTCAAGATATTTTGATTCAATACCTAAAATAAGAACATTATTTGCCAATGATGAAAATACACGGATTTTTATGGAAGTCAACTTTTGTTTTTGCCCAATCTTGTACTGTTTTGGTTTTTATGTACTGATTTTCTGCACTTAAGTTCAAAGCCACACACAATTTGGTGCTTTTTTGGAGACTTTGTAGCAGCCCTGCAAAAATGTTTTCGTTTCTGTAAGGAGTTTCTATAAATAACTGAGCCTGATTGTTTTTTAGGGCCAAAGTTTCTAATTTTTTGATAAAAATATCTCTTTCAGGATTTTTAATGGGGATGTATCCATTAAATGCGAATGATTGCCCGTTCATACCAGAACCCATTAAGGCCAGTAGGATTGATGATGGACCAACCAATGGCACCACCTCAATTTCTAATTGATGAGCAATTTCTACCGCCAAAGCACCAGGATCTGCCACACCAGGGCAGCCAGCCTCAGAAATTACACCTATGTTTTCTCCTTTTTTTATGTGGTCAAAGAATGGTATAATTTCTTGTCTTTTAGAATCTTGTGTTAAAAGTTCAAAAGTTAAAGAATTGATATCAATGCCTAATTTTAAGCCACTTATAAACCTGCGAGCAGTACGTACATTCTCCACCAAAAAGAATTTACAAGCCAAAACAGCCGTAATCACTTCTTGAGGTAGTACTCTTTGAGCTGTTTCTTCAGCAATAGGGCAGGGGATAAGGTATAGTTTGGGTTTATTCATTTTGAAATACAAATTTAAACAAACAAATAATAATCACTAGATTAATTTTATTGTAGTTTAATTTTGTCGCCATTTTGTGCTTTACTAAAATGTAATTTTGTATTTTAGTAAAATGTAATTTTGTATTTTATTAAAATGTAAAAATATATTTTAGTAAAATGTATTTTTGTATTTTACTAAAGTGTATATTTGTGCATTAGTAAAGCACAAATTTTATGGTTTTAAAATCTGAAATAGAAATATCTTACAAGCAACAACAGGCTTCTCTTGCAAAAAAAAATGTATCTGAATACAGAGAAAAATTACCACAAGTAGCATTAAGTGAGTCTTTTATAGTTATCATAACAGGTATAAGACGATGTGGTAAAAGTACATTAATGCAACAGTTGATAAAATCTGTAAATGATAAATTGTGTGCTTTTTTAAACTTTGAAGACCCAAGAATATATGGTTTTGACAATGCAGATTTTGTGAAATTAGATGAAATAATAGGCTTAGAAAATAAGTATTATTTCTTTGACGAAATACAAAATGTAGAAAATTGGGAAGTATTTGTTCGTAATTTACACGATAGAGAAAAGGTAATATGTGTTACTGGTTCTAATGCTTCTTTGTTAAGTAGAGAATTGGGTACCAAACTAACTGGTAGGAGTGTGCAAATAGAGTTGTTGCCTTTTTCTTATACAGAGTATTGTTCATTTAAAAAACTGCAACACAATGCTGATTCTTACAAACTTTATATCAACGAAGGTGGTTTTCCAAGTTTTGTAAAAGTTGGAAATAAGGAAATATTACAGCAATTATTTAGGGATATCATATACCGAGATATAATAGTTAGGCATGGAGTTAGAAATGAAAAAACATTGATATCCATTGCCTTGTATTTGATATCAAATGCAGGAAAAGAGTTTTCATATACAAATATAAAAAACATATTTTCAGTAGGTTCTGTAAATTCGGTTGTGGATTATGTGAGTTGGTTTGAAGATAGTTATTTGATGTTTACTTTGCCAAGATTTAGTTGGTCGCTAAAAAGTGTTGCAATCAATCATAAAAAAATATATGTAATAGATACGGGTTTTGGAGATGCCAATTCATTGAGTTTTTCTGCTGATGCTGGACGGATGTTTGAAAATGCAGTTTACTTGCAATTGCGGAGAAAATATAAAGAAATGTATTATTTCAGAGAAAAAGGTGAGTGTGATTTTGTGGTAAAAGAACAAGATAAAATAACATTAGCAGTACAAGTTTGTATGGAAGTTAATACTGAAAACATGGCAAGAGAAGTCAACGGATTAATAGAAGCATTGCAGTTTTTTAACCTTGAAACTGGCTACATAATCACTATAAATCAAGAAGATGAGTTGATAAAAGAGGGTAAAAAAGTACTTTTAATTCCTGCTTGGAAATGGACATTGGAAATGAATAGAGCTTAGTTGTTCATTTTCAAAGTTTTACATGATAGTTTTTTTACTTTTTTGTAACAAAATAAGGGTATAATTTTAGTTTTCAATCTTCTAAAAGTAAAGTTGAATTACTTTAAAATACAATTTAGTGAAATATTAATTTTTATATAAATAGTTTCATCAAAATAAATGATATATTTGAAAATTATGATATATTAAAAATGTGTAGATTGTATTCTCAAAAATTTAACTAACAAACAATCATCAAATGAAAAAAACATTACTTATATCAAAGCTATTTTTGGCTTCGATTTTTGCATTCACTAATTCAGGTGTAAATGCGCAGTCTTGTAGTATCAATACAAATGTAAATGGTATTGCAGGAACAGGAATTGCAAATACCGATATTGGGCAATCATTTACTGCTTGTGGTTCAGGAACTTTATCTACAGTTCATTGTGAATCTACAAATGCAACAACTGTTGCAACAGTAAAAGTAATCATTTATGCTGGTGATGGATTAAATGGCACCAAATTAGGTGAAGGTGCTATTATGCAGGTTGGTAAAAGCAGAACCAATAGCTGGGACTTAAATAGTTTAAATATAAAAGTAACATCTGGTCAAAAATATACAGCACTTTTTCAAGTAGTTTCTGGTACTCCTCAAATTACATATAGCACAAGTGTTCAGTATGGTTATTATGCAGGCGGACAAAGTTATTATTTCGGTGCAGCAAATAATGATATGTTCTTTAGTGCAACCATTACGCAATTAAATCCAATTCTAACTCCCTTACATCAAGCAACAAGCGTAAGTAGAAATACAACTTTGAAATTACAGTTTGACAGAGCAATGCAAATAGGGACTGGTAATATTATCATTAAAAACCTATCTAATAGCACCAATGATACAATTTTTCCAAATGAAGTAGTCATCAATAGTTCTACAGTGACTATTCCAAATGTATTACCTTTAGAGAAAAATACGCAATATGAAGTAATTGTACCTGCAACTACTTTAAAAGCAACTTCTGGAATCAGTTTTGAAGGACTTGCAACTACTAAATGGACTTTTACAACATCAGGTTTGGTGGTTACTCAACTTGCTAAAACAACTACTTCGCCTACCAAATTAACAAGTATTCCATATACTATTACTTTTTCAGAAAATGTAACAGGCTTTGATATCAGTGATTTAGTTGTTTCAAACGGAACTGCTACAAACTTTGCAGGTTCGGGTAAAAATTACACTGTAAACATTAATCCAACACAAAACGGTTTTGTAAAACTTACCATTCCACTTGGTGCTGCTATTGAAGGAAATGAATTAGTTAAAGATTCTATTTATTTCGACAATATTGCACCAACGGTTAATACTAAAAATGATACAGTTTATCTTGATGCAGCTGGTGATGGTTTAAATACTATTGCTGATATAAATAATGTATCAACAGATAACTACACAGCAACGGCTAATTTGGTTTTAAGTTCTAGTAAAACAGCATATACTTGTACTGACCTAGGAAACAAAACAGTAACACTTTCTGTAACTGATGCTGCTGGGAATGTTGGTACTGGTTCAGCTACAGTGTTAGTTTTACCTAAAAAACCTTTGATGGTTTCAAAAAATATTACTGTTCAATTAACATCAAATGGAAGTGTAACAATTGCTCCTAGTGATGTAAACAACAATTCTTTAGCCTATTGCGGACAAACTTTAAGCTTAAGTTTAAGTAAATCAACTTTTACATGTGCTGAAATTGGTGCAAATACTGTAACCTTAACTGGCGACGACAGCAAAGGTAATATTGTTACTACAACTGCTACAGTAACAGTTCAAAACAAAACATTACCAACAGTACTTACTAAAAACATTACTGCTCAATTTGAAGATACAATTAATACTGTTACCATTACACCAGCAATGATTGACAATGGCTCAACTTCACTTTGTGGTGGAAATTTAACTTTGAGTTTATCTAAAACTAAATTTGTTTGCGGTGATTTAGGAAATAACACAGTAACCTTAACTGTAACTGATGCACAAGGGAATGTTGCAACTAAAACAGCTACAGTGACCGTAACTTCTTATATTACAGATGAAAACCTAACGCCAACACTTTCAACCATTAATTCAGGAGAAAGCACCACAATATCTACAAACAGTTCTTTGATTGGTGTCAATTATTTATTGAAAAACAACAATGGTAACACGCAAGTTGGTACAACTCAAGTAGGAACAGGTAATGCACTTGTATTTAATACAGGAAATTTAACTTCAACACAAACATTTAAAGTAGTTGCCGAAACACCAACTTGGGATGGAAGTGCAGCTCTTGATTTTGATAGTATAAATGATGTTGTAACCACAAATGTATCTACAACAGCTACAAACACTTTAACTTTAGAGGCGTGGATTTATCCAAAATCATTAAATTATGATAGAATAATTTCAAACTATGTGAGTAATACGTCTGGAGAATTTATTCTTGATACTTATAATTCAATAAATAATGGTAAGGGCTTACGTTTTTATCTAAGGGGAGCTAGTGCTGGTGTACAAACAGTTACGGTTGCAAATGTTTTAACAACTAATGCTTGGAACCATATAGCGGCTACTTTTGATAATGGTGCAATGAAACTTTATGTAAATGGAAGTTTAGTTGGAAGTGGAACAGCTACATTTACTTCTATACCTGCTAG
>Ga0214921_10003718_pt1 | contig 23064 bp, 18 predicted proteins | sample LL1505_MetaG_FD_177992 | JGI IMG/M metagenome (GOLD analysis project Ga0214921, IMG submission 177992) | Freshwater microbial communities from Lake Lanier, Atlanta, Georgia, United States - LL-1505 | ecosystem: Environmental > Aquatic > Freshwater > Lake | place: USA: Georgia | collected... | reverse complement strand
CAATCAAAACGCTTATTTTACTCGCTTGTTCTTCATATGAAACAATAAATGTTCTCAAAAAAATACCTGATTTATCATATATTTAATTGAACAAAGCCTTAAAGAATTGAAGTTTTCACTTCGTAAAAAATAATTCATGAATTTGTGGCAACTATTAATTTTAAAAATAATATCAATAAAAAGCATCTTCAAAATGCTCAATTTCAACTTTTTCTTCACCTAAAAAAATGGCAACTATTTCAAAACGAATATCTTGTGTGATATTTTTTAGAAACATATAAGCATTAGCTGCTTGTTTTATTTTTTCTTGTTTGGGTTGGTTTACGTTTTCTTCAGGAAAGCCAAAATAATTTGTCTTTCTAAATTTAACTTCCACAAAAATTGTTTTGTTTTCAAACTCAGCAATGATATCAATTTCGGCATTTTCTGCTTTAAAATTCTGTTCAATTATTTTGTATCCCTTTTGGGCTAAAAAAATTTTAGCCATCCATTCCGCACTGTCGCCAATTGTTTTTGGGTTGTAGCCCATTGGTTTTATATCACGAATGAGAAGTTGAAGTGTAGTATTGCCATTAAAAGTATTTTGTTCTATCTGAAAACACATACTAAAAGGCGTTTTGTACTTTGCTAATAATTCATATTTATCTTTCATTCTAAAACCGATAGCATCAAGCGTAACAGCGTTTTCATTTATCTGTTTTACAGTGATTTTTAGATGTTCTTCTTTTAAAAGCTTTGGTTCGTAAGCACATACTAAATGATGCATTACAAATATGGGTTGCATATTTCCAGGACCAAAAGGCTGCATTTGTGCAATAATATTGTAAAACTTTGGTGTAATTGAGCTTATTTTTAATACCCCATCAATATTAATTACAGGTTTTAATTGGTCATCGGTTAGTTTTGATTTTACAACAGTATCAAATTCTCTTCTAAAGGCATCTACATTTTCTATTTTTAAGGTCAGCCCCGCTGCATGGTGATGCCCACCAAATTGTTCCAATAAATCAGCACATTGCTCAATGGCATTATGGATATCAAAATCATGTACCGAACGAGCTGAACCCACAGCATAATCACCTGATTGTGTTAAAATTATAGTAGGTCTGTAATAATTTTCTATGCATCTAGATGCCACAATTCCCACCACACCTTTGTGCCAACTAGGTTTAAATAGCACAGTTGAAGAAGCATTTTTTACAAATTCATCATTTTCAATTAATTCCAATGCTTCGGTTGTAATGCTGCTGTCTAAATCTTTTCTATTGGTGTTGTGCTCATTTACTATTTTAGCCAATTCTAATGCACAGGTTTCATTTTCAGCAAGTAACAATTCTACTGCAGCAGTTGCATGAGCCAATCTGCCTGCGGCATTTATTCTTGGTGCAAAACCAAATACCACATTACTAATGATTAAAGTTGATTTTAATGCTCCATTTTCATCACAAAAACCAGCCACTTTCATCAATGCTTTTACACCTGGCCTCACCGTGAAGCTATTGATAATTTGTAATCCATAATAGGCTAGCACTCTGTTTTCTCCTGTAATAGGCACAATATCAGCGGCTATACTTGTGCAAACTAAATCTAAATAGCTAAAAAGTAATTCGGTGCTCCATTCAAAATGAGAGCATAATGCTTGAAGTAATTTAAAACCAACCCCACAACCAGATAATTCTTTGTATGGATATTCACAATCGCTTCTTTTTGGGTCTAAAACTGCAACAGCATTGGGTAAAATTTCACCAGGTAAGTGATGGTCACAAATGATGAAATCTATTTCTTTTTCTTTTGCATAAGCAATATGAGAAACTGATTTCACCCCACAGTCTAAACTTATAATAAGCTTAAAATCATTGTCTTTTGCAAAATCTATTCCAATATAAGAAATGCCATAGCCTTCTTTGTATCTATCAGGAATATAAAAAGCACAATTGGGATAATAAGATTTTAAAAAACCATAAAAAGTACTTACGGCTGTAGTGCCATCTACATCATAATCTCCAAAAATGAGTATATTTTCTTCATTATCAATGGCTTCCGCAATTCTTGCAACTGCATTGTCCATGTCTTTCATTAAAAATGGAGAATGTAAATGAGTAAGCGAAGGTCTAAAAAATAATTTGGCTTCGTCAAATGTATTGATATTTCTATCAATAAGCATTGCAGCTAGTTCAATGCTGATATTTAAGCTATTGGCTAGTGACTCTACAGTTTTTGGCTTTTTGGTTTGGGCTATTTTCCATTGATAATCAATCATTTTCTACAATGTCTTTCAAATTATCTTTGTCCTCAAACTTTTCTACTCTGCCTAAATTCACTATAAAACTAGTGCCTTTTCCTAATTCACTTTCAATTTTCACCTCGCCACCTAGCATTTGCGCTTGGGTAAAAACCAAATAAAGACCTAAGCCTTTTCCTTCTACATGGGTATGAAATCTTTTGTAAGGTTTAAAAATCTTGTCTTTATTTTTAGTTAAATCTATCCCAAGTCCATTGTCTTCAACTTTTAAAAACACATTTTCGTTTTCAATATAACTTGTGATGGTTATAAGAGGAGCCATGTCTAATTTCTTGTATTTCACAGCATTACTAATTAAGTTTTGCAAAATTGAATGTACAAAACTTTTAATAGAAACAGCACCTTTTATTGCCTCAAAATTTGATACAATTTTGGTATTTGTAATAGTAAGAAAATGCATTTCTGTTGCCAAAATAGAATTTAATTCTATTTGAAAATCAACATAAATTCTTTTTTCGTTCACATCTTTTTGTGCACTTAATATGTCATTCATATCAATTATTACACTATCAAGTTTATTAACTGATTCTGCAATAGCCGCCAAATAAATTTCTTTTTCTTCTGGCAACACTGTTTCATCATTTACTAGATGCATGATTCCCTTTAGGTTAGCAATTGGCGATCGCATATTGTGCGACACCATTTGACTAAAATGATTTATTCTTTCAAAAGATACCTGTAACTCAGCATACATTCTTCTTAGCCTATTTTCAGATGTTTTTCTATTTTCAATTTCAGTTTGCAAACTTGTTTCTTTGGCATTTAAGCTTTTGTTTTTTCTTAAAATTTCAAAAATAAAGTCTGTATTTAAATTGAGCACATAAGCCATTAAAATAGTAGAAAGGATGATAACAAAAATAATATTGACAGAATACAAAAACATTGCAACTTGTGCTGAAAGAATATATTCTGGAATTTTAGGAAAAAGTGGATTTAAACTATACTTCAAAAACAAGAAAAAAGTGGCAATGTATAACAAAAGTGAAAATGCAATTTCTTTTTTTCTTGATAAATCATAAATTGATAATACAAATGTAGGCCCCAATAATACATACAAATGCACCCCAGAATCATAACCACAATAGGATGCAAATGCAAAAATGCCCCAGTTGGCGGTAATTGCATGGGCAATTTTAGCTATTTCAAATTTGCCTAAAAATACAAGATAAGCAACCAATGCATAACAAAGTGGCTGACACAAACATACAGTTCCTTCGAAAGATAAGCCAAGTGCAAATAAAATAATACTAAAAGAGAGACCAAAAAAAACGGAGATGATGCAAACTCGCATTGTCATCTTCATTCTGATATATTCAATTTCGGTGGTTGTTTCCCTTAAATGTTCTAATTCAAGTATTTGATCAATATTTTGTTTCCAATTATTATTCATTATAAAACTGATTCAGTTGTGTTTTTAATTCCTTTGGTTACTATGAGTGCATATACAAAATCGGTAATAAACCACCATAAAATGCAAATCATAAGTGTTTTCTGATCGGGATATCGTTGGAAACAAGCAAATGTGCAACCGCCTGTTGATAAAAATTTTACCCATGCTATTACTTTAGAATTGCCAAATGAATTAGGTTGTTTTAATTTTTGAATAATGAACAAGAAACCCATGTAAACGCTTATCATATAGCCTGTTAAAGCGCCAAATTTGTCGTCGTGTTCTGGAATAAAGTAATAAAAAAACATCACCCAAGCCACCAATTGGCTTATTACCAATGGCATATAATATTTTTGAGTAAGAGGATTTGTCATTTGTTTTCTTCCATATTTAATGGCAAAAAATACAATAAATACATCAAAAAAGAACCAAAATTTATAAGCCCACTGAAAGAGCAAACCCATATCTGTTTTATAAATCAATCCCCAGCAAATTTCCCAAGCAAAATTACTACATACAGCTTCAATAGGAATTTCTAAGGTTTTTTTCTTAATTAAATCTCTGATTACTATGGCATAAACAACCAACCAGCCTGCACAACCAATACCAAAAGTGATAAGACTTAGTGGTGTATAATCTTTTAAATTTACTAAATCTGCAATGTTCATGAGAATAAAAATTTAAGAAACGGATACTCTATTTACTAAATTTTCTAATTGATTTATTGATAGTGGTTTTGAGAAATATTCTAACACTGAAGGATTTGATGTGGATCTTGCAATATCTGAATTGTCGATAGAAGAAGTAAGAATCACCACCCTGGTTTTGTGAGCAAACAATTCGTATCTCTCCAAAAATTCCCAACCAGTAAGTTCTGGCATGTTCAAATCAAGTAAAATTAATAGGGGCTGTTCGTTTTCTCCTTTATTTTCTAAATTTGATAAGGCCTCTAGAGGATTAGAAAAATAAACAATATTAATTTCTGAATTAATTTTTCTTGCAATTCCTTTAATCAAAAGGTTTTGAATCTTATCATCATCAATTAAGAATATTTCAGCCACAGATATAAAATTTTTAGGTGTTAGATTGCATTGTTACGCAAATATAAGTGCTAGGTTTTGAAAAATACCAATAATTAGTGCTATTAATAAGCTATATTTTCAAATTGCCTCGTAATAGATAGAAAAAAGGGATTATTATTGAGCATAGTAAAACAAAATATTAAAAAAGATGTATAAATACTATATTTCAAATGCAATTGTGGTTTTTATAATAATTACACTATTTTTGAAGTAATTTTAGAAATAAATTTATTGATTACTATAAACTAGCATTTAAAACATTAAATATTTGTAAATCAGCTTAAATACTTAAAACTATGGCAGGTAATAGAACTTTCACAATGATTAAACCAGATGCAGTAAGAACTCATAATATTGGAAATATTACTGCTTTAATAGAAAAATCTGGATTTAAAATAGTAGCTAGTAAGTTAGTAAAACTAAGTAATGAAGTGGCAGGCAAATTTTATGAAATTCATAAAGACAGACCTTTTTATCCCACTTTAGTAGAATTTATGAGCAGTGGACCTATTGTGGCAATGGTTTTAGAAAAAGAAAATGCTGTGGCAGATTATAGAGTTTTAATAGGTTCTACCAATCCGGAAACTGCTGCAGAAGGCACTATCAGAAAATTATATGCTGCAAATATGCAACAAAATGCTGTGCATGGCTCTGATTCTGACGAAAATGCGCAAATTGAATCTTCGTTTTTCTTTTCTGCATTTGAATTTGTTTCGTAACCTTTGTTGAAAAAATTTTTACATATTATTCTTTCAGTTATTGCTTTTTTGAGCATAGAAAATTCCTATGCTCAAAAAAACAAAACTATTTTTACCCATTCCGATTCACTTTTGGGTTTGCTTACCCCACCTCGTTCTTGTTATGATGTTATTTCTTATGACCTTAATTTAAGAATCACTCCAAATGAAAAATACATTATTGGTTATAATGAAATTCATTTTAAATCATTGGAGGAATTTGACAAAATGCAAATTGACTTACATGCTAATTTGCAAATTGACAGTATTATGTACAAAGGAAAAAGACTTCCTTACCAAAGAGATCAAAATTCAGTATTTATTTATTTCAATAACAAATTTCCAAAAGGAGCTACATCAAGTATTAAATTTTATTACTCAGGCAATCCAAAAGAATCTACCAATCCACCTTGGGACGGAGGTTTTGTATGGCAAAAGGATAGTTTGGGATACGAATGGGTGGGAGTAGCCTGCGAAGGAATTGGTGCTAGTGTATGGTGGCCATGCAAAGATCACATAAGTGATGAGCCAGATAGCATGAAAGTAAACATAGAATGCCCTGTGCATTTGTACTGTGTATCAAATGGTAACATAAAGAAAAGAAGAGATTTAGATGATGGATATGCAAGGCATGAATGGGTCATCAATTATCCAATCAATAATTATGATGTAACGGTAAACATAGGAAGATATGCCCTTTTTAATGATAAATACATAGCCCTAGATGGTGATTCTTTGAATTTGAATTATTATGTATTAAAGTATAATCTTGAAAAAGCCAAAAAGCATTTTAAGCAAGTAAACAAAATGCTTCAATGCTATGAAAAATTCTTTGGGAAATATCCTTTTTGGAAAGATGGTTTTGCAATTGTAGAAGCACCTTTTTGGGGAATGGAACACCAAGAAGCCATTGCTTATGGTAATAAATTTCAAAACAATGCTTTTGGGTTTGATTATATAATTGTGCATGAATCGGCACATGAATATTGGGGAAATGCTATCACCTGCAAAGATTTTGGTGATTTGTGGATTCATGAAGCTTTTGCCACCTATTCAGAAGTAATATTTATTGAAAATACACAAGGAAAAGCGGCAGCTCAAAAATATCTAGATGGTTTGCTAGATAAAATTAGAAACAAAATTCCCATTCAGGGACCCAACAATGTAAATTATCACAATTTTGAAGATTCTGATATGTATTACAAAGGTGCTTGGATGTTGCATACACTCAGAAGTGTAATTGACAATGACATGCTTTGGTACAGTATTTTATATAGTTTGGCAAGAGAATTTAGGTTTAAAAGTGTTGATTCTAAAACTATTATAGATTATTTTAACAAACGAACGGTATTAGATTTGGACAATATTTTTGACCAATATTTAAAACATGCTGAAATCCCAACATTGGTATATAAAATAAAACAAAAAGGCACCAATGTAACCATCAAATATAAATGGAAGGCCAACGAAAACTGGTTTAAAATGCCTATTCGTGTGAGTTTTGGGGAAAATGTTGATTTTAAAATTTACCCTACCTCAAGCTGGAATACGCAAACATTTAGAGAAAAAGATATTGATAATTTTAAAATTAGAACAGATTTGTATTATGTTAATACTGAACGTATTCACTAAAAAAAGTATCATTTTTAGTGCTTTTTTACTTTTTTTTCAGCTCACTTATGCCCAAAAAGTAGTGGTACAAGAATCCGAAACCACTATTGAAACAGTTGCTAAAAAAGGACTTCAAACTTTGTTATTGCTTGAAGAAGAGGACGTAGCAAAAGCTTGGCAAAAAAAACTAAAAGAATTTGGCAAAGTAGATGCAAACGAACATTTGTACAAAATGGAAACAGCCTTAATTCCTTCCATTTCAGATAAACCAGTAAGAATTTTATCGCAACTTACTCAAACAGACAAAGGAACCATGATATTTTTTGCCATCGACCTTGGAACCAACATGCTTACTTCTGAAAATAAAGACCAATATGCCCAAGCCGAAAAAATATTACACGACTTTGGGGTAATGCTTTACAGAGAAGATATTAATGAAAAAATAAAAGAAGCCGAAAAAGTATTAACCAAAACGGTGGAAGTGCAAGAAAAAAAGCTAAAAGAAGCCGAAGATTTAAAAAGAAAAATTGAAAAAAATAAGCTTCAAAAAATACAATTAGAGCAAAAACTGGTGGACAATGCCAATGAATTGGTGCAATTGAACCAAAGAACTGAACAAAATAAGCTAGACCAAGAGGCAGCAGCTAAAGATGTAGAAAAAGTAAAAAGACAAATGGAAGCAGTGAAAACTAAACTGACCCAGGTAGAATAATTATGAAAAGAGAAATAGGTTTTATAGGTTTTGGAAGTTTTGGAAAGTTTATTATTCCGCATTTAAGTCCGTATTTTTCTATTACAGTTTACGATAAAAAAGATGCAAAAGCAGATTGTAAAAAGCTCGGTATTCAGTGGGGTACACTCAAAGAAGTGGCTGCTAAAGAAATTGTTGTTTTGGCGGTGCCAGTTCAGTTTTTTGAGCATGTGCTTATTGATATTAAAAACTACGTGCAACCCAATGCACTTATAATTGATGTGTCGTCGGTAAAAGTAAAACCTGTTTCGCTGATGATCAAACATTTACCAGAAAATGTGCAGATTGTAGGCACACATCCTTTGTTTGGTCCGCAAAGTGGCAAAAACGGTATTCAAGGATTAAATTTTGTTTTTTGCCCTGTAAGAACCAACAGAGCTGGTAGCTTACTTAAATTTTTTTCTGAGACCTTGCAACTTAATGTTTTAGAACGCTCACCTGAATTACACGACAAGCAAATGGCTTTTGTACAAGCACTTACGCACTTTGTGGGCAGAGCTGTAAACAATATTGACATCCCTGATGTGGAACAAAAAACACCAGCTTATCAATATTTATTAGACATAAAAAGAAATTTAGGACAAGATTCTATGGATTTATTCTTAACCATTGAGAATGAAAATCCGTATGCGAAAGAAGTGAGAGAACAATTTTTGTTAGAACTTACTCGATTGCATTCAGGTCTCTTGTAAATTGATTGATTAGAAGATTTGAATAAAATTGAAGTTTAAGTGTTGCAAATATTTTCTTCAACAAATTAATCAAATGTATTCCGTCTTCTACTTACAATGTTAAAAAACACTTACTTTCTTAGCTTTTTACTCTTATTTTCATTGCCAACTTGGACTCAGAACATAAGAATATTACCACAACCTACCACAATTGAAAAAAAAGATGGCATATTTAGGTTAAATAGTGAATTTTCACTAGCAGTACCTGAACTTGCTTCTGCAAAACTTTGCGATAAAGCCAATCGTTTTTTAAGAAGGTTGGATGGCAGAACCAATTTGTCTATTCTTCAGGGAGTTATCACAGAAAAACACCCACAGCGACCAGCATTTCCTAGTCTCACCATTACCACTCAAAGAAAAAGCATCCTCATTGGCGACGACGAATCTTATTCTCTTGAAGTTTTCCCCGATAAAATTACCATTGATGCCGTAACCGAAATTGGTGCCATGCATGCCCTTGAAAGTTTGTTGCAAAACATTCAATATGATAGAGTTGGCTTCTATTTTCCATGTTTTGCTGTAAAAGATAAAGCTCGCTTTGCATGGAGAGCTCTTATGTTGGATCCTGCTCGTCGTTTTTTAACGGTGGAAGATATCAAAAGAACCATTGATGGTATGGCGGCTTGTAAAATGAATGTTTTACACCTTAGATTAAACGATGACCATGGTTGGAGAATAGAATCTAAGGCATATCCAAAATTACATACACTTGCTTCCGATGGTCAATATTACACTTTTGACCAAATGAAAGATCTTGTAAAATATTCTGATAATCAAGGTATCATTATTGTTCCAGAGTTTCATTTGCTTACACATGCAACAGCCATTCTTACTGCTTACCCAGAATTGGGCTTGCAAGAAGGGCCTTATGATTTGAAAAGAAAAATTGGAACTTCTGAGGCCATGCTTAATTTTATGAACGAAAAAGTGTATGAGTTTTCTGATAAAATTATTGCAGAATGGACCACTATTTTTACCTCAAAATATTTTCATTTGGGTGGTTTGCCTCAAGCACAAAAAAATGTGTACGAAACCAAAATTGTAAAAGAATGGATGAAAAAACAGGCTTTATTTAATGAAAATGAAATACTTAACTTTTATTATGCCAAAGCATTAAGAGCCTTTAAAAAGACACCCAAAAAACTAATTGTTTATGATGATGTGTATAATTTAAAAGCTTTCACTGAAAGTATAGTTGAGGTAAGGCATGGAATGTCAGAGCTTTACAAAGCAACTATGAGTAATCATACCACCGTATTTTCTGCACCTTACCAGTTAGACCATCTCTTGCCTGCCAAAAATTACTACGCTCATAGTCCGTTGCCTACCGTGATGGAAATAGACGAAAGTGAGAAAAAATTTCATATTGATGCTGAACATGAGAAATTTGTATTAGGTATTGAAGCCCAAATGTGGGGAGAATTGGTGAGTAATCAAACATTAGATGGTCGTTTATGGCCCAATTTATTTGCCATTGCAGAAAGAAGTTGGTCAGGAGCATTGGTTACTGATGCAGCTGATTTTTACCAAAGAGTAGATAGATTAATTCTTCAATACCAAGAGCTTAGTATTCTTCCTTTTCAAAAAATGGAGGGTTTGCTTTCTGTTTTTGGTCAACAACAAGATGTAGCAGCACTAGAAGTGCTGGCAAGAGCAGTAGAACCCTATCCCTATTTTGAAAGAGATTTATCATCAGCATTTTACAAGACTTATACTCCGCTTACCTTTTTTGCCGATGCCGTAATGCCAGACCCCATTGATGCCAGAAAATTTTACTATCATGTAGAAAGTTACTCTCATACCATGTCGGCCAATGACAAAGCCGAACTAGATAAAATCCTAAAAAAATGGAGAGATAACCATGCACAAATGTTGATATTGGCTTATGAAAATCCAGGGCTTACAAAATTGCTTAATTTATCGGCCAATTTAACCAAATTAGGCGAAATTGGGTTAGATGCTTTGAATAGAGTGGAATCAAAAATTAGAGCACCAAAATCTTGGTACGATGCCAACTACAACATTATCAATGGAATAAAAGATGATATTGCTGCCAAAACTACCAATGCAGCGCAGTTTGAAGACGGAAGATGCAGGTTGGCAATTCTTGAGCCACTAGCCATGTTATTGGATATGGCGAACTCTGATTTGGCCGTGAAAAAATGGACAAAGCCAAACAAATCTATGTCTCCACCGCAAAATAAACTGAGGTATTAAAAAATAGAATTATAGTTTTATTTATATTTTTTCTTGTTTTTTTTCAAGAATCTAGTTATACTTGCATTAACTGTGTAGTTCTTACATGGTTACTATCGCATTCAAAATTGAATTAATAAAAAATATATTCTCATGAAAAAACTAATACTTGCCTCATTTGGTGTTCTACTAGCTAGTTTGAGTTTTGGGCAAACGTTTACGGTTACCAACATACCTTCATCAGGACAGGCTGATTGGGAATTAAATGGATTAATATTAAACTGTCCTCAAAGCAGTGTAAAAGCAATAACTTCAGGTACATTAATTGAAGGAATACAGCAGGCAAATTTAGGTCGCATAAAGAAAATTGTTTTTGACCCAAGCGTATCAAGTGTTAATTTGAATGGTAGATGGCAACAAACATCAAATATTTGTGGGGATAAAGTTTCAATCATTGGACCTACAAACAGAACTGTTACTATTTTTGGAAATTCAGGTTCTTCATATAAAACTTTTACTTTCACTGGCAAAAATGATACAATTTCCAATTTAACTTTTCAGGATGCTTATATTGAATTAAATGGAACTTCAACAGTAGTTTCAAATAATGTTTTCAAAACTTCGCAAGCAATAGGTTCAGTATTTTTATTTAATACAAAATATAATACAATTATAAATAATACATTTTCAAGCACATTCTCATCAGGTGGAAATTCTGCGATTAGAATTGGTACCAATCAACCAGAAAACATAGATGGAAACACAGTAGGAGATAAAATTTTATATAACAAAGTTTCTGGTTTTTGGAATGGCTTACAAGCCGGACAATGGAAAAAAACAGTTCCAGTGTGTGACTCGCTTACAATTAGAGGAAATGAATTTTATTCAAATAGAAATGCAGGGGCTTATTTAATTAATTCTACAGGCTCATTAATTGATTCAAACTTTGTTTATTCAAACCAAGGCGGGGGAATTTTTGTTGAAGATTGTAAATATGTAAAAGTATTTGCAAATGCAGTGGGGGTTGATAAGCTTGGTAATGTACTAGGTAATTTAGGAAATGGAATAAATGTCAATGGTGGAAATAATATTAAAGTTGGTGACCCTGTTTTTGGTCCCAATTTAGTTTTAGCCTCAGGAAACAATTCTGCAGGTGCAGGGTTAAATAATGCAATTGCATTTGACAAAAGTCAAGTAAACAATTTATTAGCTAAAAATTCTTCAATTAAAGCAAATTTCTTAGGGGTAAAACCAGATGGTACAGGTGATTTATCAACTGGAACTAAGCAATGTGGTATTTATTTTGGTGAAATGGCTTCAGTAAATGTTTTAAATGATACGATTGGTGGAGCAACCATATCAGAAGGTAACAGTATTGGATATTTTGGTCAGATAGGTGGGGCAGTAAATTCTGGAATTCAAATAAATAAAAATTCTTCTACTGTTTTAGTTTGGAACAATTTTATTGGTATAAGCAAATTAGGAACTCCATATTTAAACAATCAATGGGATGGTATTGCTTTTAGAGGAGTAACAAATTCTGATATTTTTGGGAACAGGGTTGGTAACAATATTCAAGGTATTGCTTTAAGGTTTTCAAATGATGGACAAACTCAAACTAGTCAAGTTACTATAAGAGGTAATTATTGTGGTACATCTAATGGGAAAGATTCTCATCCTAACAGAGATTGCGGTATTTCATTTGAATATGGCACAATTAATTCAACTTTGGGAGGTATAAATCCTGCTGATTCAAATTATGTTAGAAATGAAGCAATTGGTGTTTGGATTGCATCTGATGCAACTTTAATATCGAATACCAACTCAATGATTAATAATAAAATTACCAAATCAACTAAACAAGGTATTTTATTTAGAAATAATTCAATTAATAATTTAGTTCAAGGTAATATTTTAGATAGCAATGTGGTGGCTATTCAATTTGGAGAAGCAGGAAGATCAGGAGTTGCCACTAACCCTACTATCACAAAAAATATTATAAAAAATTCTACAAGCCAAGGTATTTTGGTAACTAATGTAGTTAAAAATTTAAAAGTTACTTCTAATAAGCTATCAAAAAACACAGTTGGTGTTTCATTTACAGGAGCTGCAGATAGCCCTAATTTACAATCAAATACGATTGACTCGAGCACTTCAAATGCGGTGGTAATTGATGCTGTGGTATTAAATTATAAATCTCAAAACAATAAAATTCAGAGAACAACTGCTGGGAATGGGGTATATGTAAATAAAGCCATTAAAACTGCTGAGTTTAGAACCGATACCGTGAGTGAAAATAGCGCAAACGGATATTTATTTAATACGGGTACTCAATCTATCATTGGTGGTACTAATGGTGAAGGTAATGTGATTTATAAAAATGGTAGTGCTGGTATTCGTTTAACGGCTGCTGCTGCCAATGAAATCCAGATGAGAAGAAATAGCATTTCTTGTAATGCAGTTGCAGGTATAAAACTAGAAGGAAATGCTAATGCTGAGTTTTCGGCTATTTCAGATAAAATTTTAATCGACACTTCGGCTACTACCAAAGATACCATTGTTGGTGTTGTAAATATCAATAGCCCGTATGCAAATGGTATTATTGAAGCATTTGATAAAGGCCCAACATGTAAGCAAACTTGTGTGGATGAAGTAGGAAGACAAGGATACAAATATATCGGTCAAGCAGTTTCAGGTGTAGATGGCAAATTTAGACTTGGACTATCATCTCCAATTACTGAATTTAAAAACATTACTTTTACAGTAACTACTAAAACTGCCACAAATACTACTGGTAAATTTTCTACTTCAGAGTTTTCTAGATGTACCAATATTTTACCTGTAAGTTTCTTAAAAGTAAGTGCAAGTTCTGTAGCTCAAGGTGTGCTTGTAAAATGGACTACTGCTTCTGAAACTAACAATGAATATTTTGTGGTGCAGAGAAGCAAAGATGGAATTCATTTTGAAACAATTAGTGGAGAAATTCAAGGAGCAGGTAATTCTTTTACAGCAACCAACTATTCATTTGTAGATACTAAACCAAATGAAGGAATCAACTACTACAAAATAAAACAAGTAGATTTTAATGGTACTTCTGATTATTCAAAAATAGTAGCAGTAAACCTAGGTAGCGACAAAGTGATTTTAATTGCTCCTAACCCAAGCAAAGGTGAATTCACTATAAAAGTAATTGGTGACGATGAAACTGCCTACAGAGTGAATGTATTTAATGCTTTGGGGCAGTTGATTTTTGATAGTAACTTAGATATGTTTACTGGTTATGCCGAGAAGAAATTTGACATTAGTAATTATGCTACAGGTGTTTATACCGTGCATCTAATTTCTGAAACTAAATCTTGGACGAAGAAGTTAATTAAAGAATAGTTGATAGTTTAAAGTTGATAATTGAAAGTTATTGTTAACTATCAACTTTCAATTATCAACTATAACTTTCCTAGATGTATAATCACTTCTGTGCCAGCTGCTTCTTTGGTTTCAGGATGGAATAAATCTACAAATTCTACACTGTATTGTTGTTTGGTTTCTTTGGAGAGTAAATGTAATCTGTCTCTGTTTAAATTAGAGGCAACTGAATTATGCTTTATTCTTTTTGCGTTGATGATTTGAGAGGCTTCTCTGCCAATTCCATTGTCGATAATTCTACAAATAAATTGATTATCAGGCGTTAAATTAAATACAATTTTTAGCATTCCATTTTCTTTTTTACTTCTCAAACCATGTACAATGGCATTTTCTATATAAGCTTGTAACAGCATTGGAGGCACTTGGGTATCTTCAGGATCTATTTCATCGTCCATTTCTATTTCAAAAGTAAAGGAGTTTGAAAATCTAAGTTGCTCTAATTCAATGTATAGTTTCAACATTTGTAACTCTTCTTGCAATGAAACTTCTTTTTTGGCACTGTTTTCTAAAATAAATCTCATCAATCTAGAAAAGCGAGCAAAGTATTTTTCAGCATTGTAACTATCGCTTATAGAAACAAAATGTTGGATAGAATTGAGGGAATTAAAAATAAAATGTGGGTTCATTTGCGAGCGAAGCATGCGCTGTTCCACCTCTAAAAATGCAGCATTTAGTTTGCTTTTCATTGCATTTTGACGATAAATATACACCGCAAATCCCATAAAAATAAGAACAGGAATAAAGATTAACAAACTGATAAGTATTTGTTTACTAATTTTTTCATTGTTCAAGATTTCTTTTTGATTTTTTAATTCAAGTTGGTTTACCCTGTTTTGATATTGCAAAAGATTATACTTGTTTTGCTTGTCTTCTGCCTCTTTCTTTTTCTGATAATTGAGCATTGCCATTTGTTGTTTTTCGGCAAGCATGGCAATTGTTTGATTCTTTAATTGAAGTTTGTAAATTTCCTTTTCTTGCCTCAATTTGTTTTGCTGAAAAGAAATTTCTTGCAATTGTTGGTCTCTTTTCAAAATTTCGGCCTGTTTTGTAACCGATTGTGACTCTAATTCTAGTTTTTTGAACTGCAAATCCTGAATTTCTTTTTCTACCATGAGCTCTTTGATGGTAGTTTCTTTAAAGCCTAGCTCAGTTTGTCTATTTTGCATTTGTTGCTCCTTTATTTTTTGCACCAAAAGTAGGCTATCCTTCAAATCAGAGAATTTATTCAAAAACATATAAGATTCATTGGCATTATTAAGCTCTTTACTGATTTTTGAAAGTAATTTGTAGGCAGTTGCCAAGCCATCGGTATTGTGCAATTTTTGAGAGTAATTAACTGATTTTAAAGCCAGGTTTTTGGCTTTTAGATATTCTTTTTTGGCCAAATACAGGGCTGATAAATGATTAAGTGCCTGAATTATTTCTTGTTTGTTTTCTAGTTTAGATAAAAGTGCCACACTTTGTTCTAGTTGTTTTATAACTTCATCAGTTAACTCTCCAGATTTATGGCCAATAATGGCAATATTGATAAGCGTGATGGCTTGTTGGTACTCGTTTTTTAAAAGTAATGCAAAAGAATAAGAATCTTTAAAGCTTTTCAGGGCATGGTTGTTTTTGCCTAAATGTTTGTAAGTATAGCCAATATTATTTAATGCAAGCATTACCCCAGAAGAGTCAAAAGTTTGTTTTTTTAATTCTAGTGATAGCTTTTCTATTTCAAGTGATTCTTGAAATTGGTTGTTTTTCTTGTATAAATTACTTAAAATTAGGTACAGAGATGAAAGCTGTTTTTGATTGTGTTGATGTAACACAATCAGTTGTTTATATGCATGAATGGCATCGTTTAGCTTGCTCGCTTGCTCATACCAAATGGCTATTTTACGTAAATTACTTTCATAATTTTCGTCTGATTTGTGTAGCGATTTTTTTAAAAGTTCGGCTGCTTTAAAATAAAACCCCCATTCTGCATAAAAATTAGCCAATTCTAAATGAATGGGCTTTTGTGGATGGTATTTTTGGTATTGTAAATAATAAGAAAGTGCTGTAGAAAATTCTTTTTTCTCTTTGTAAGTTCTGGCATTTATTAAAAGTGAATCATTTTCTGCCTGACTAAAAACGTGTGTACTTTGAAAAATGAAAACATTTAAAAAAGTAAAAAGAATACAATTAAATAATCTCATTTTTTTAATGCAGCAATCAAATATTCTTTCCTACGTCTTGCAATTTCTATGATAGAATTATCTTCCATCACCAAATTGTTGTTGGCAAAATCTGTATTTTTTACCTTTTTAAGATTGATAATGTGCGATTTATGGACTCTTGCAAAACCTTTGTTTTCTAATAAATCTTCAAAATCACCCAATGATTTTGACACCACAATTTTCTCAGTTCTATTAAAAAACACGGTGGTGTAATTGCTGTCGGCTTCGCAGCGTAAAATATCTAAAATTTTAACATATTGTAAACCACTGTGCGTTTGTAAAGCTATGGTAGAAAAATCGGCTTTGTTTTCTTCTAAAATACTTAGTTTTTGTTGCAAAAACTGGTTATGTGAATAAATGGATATTTTATTTACCGCCTCAGTTAATAAATCAGGGTCAATGGGTTTTAATAAATAATCTATAGCACTGTATCTGAATGCTTTAATGGCAAATTCTTCGTAAGCTGTAGTAAAAATTACCCATGAAGTTAATTTAGCTCCAATTTGGTTAAGCAAATCAAAACCAGAGCCATCGCCCATGCTGATATCAAGAAAAATTACATCAGGCATTTTTTTTTGCAAATAGGCAATGCCTTCTTTTACACCTTCTGCTTGAAAAATTACTTCTATTTGGGGACAATATTTTCTTATTTGGTTGGCTATAGCAAGCCTACCATTTAACTCATCATCAATAATTCCGGCAGTGATTTGCATAAATTAAAGTTTAAAAATTTTGAGAGAAAAGCATTGAATATGAATGGTGTAAGTAATAAAACAAAAAAGTGAAGCCAATTATTGAAATTAGCTTCACTTTTTAATATTGAATAAAATTATTTGCCAGCTAAGTGGTTTTCAAGATTGTGCTCTTTCAAAAATGAAAGATATGCTTCTTTATAATCCGTAACTTCTGGGTCTGCTTTTATAGCTTTTAAATAATATTCTGCAGCTTTGTCGAAAATATTGTTTTCTCTGTAAAAGGTGGCTTTTAAGTAATTGTTTAATGAATTATCCTCTGTTAAATTATTGTTTAATTCATTGATTTTTTCTTGTAACTCTTTGTCTTTGTTTACAATTACTTGTCTTACATCTGATTTTTTTGTATTACCTTTTTCTTCAATCACTATATTATAACTATTTTCATTATTCAGTTTCAATTCATTATGAGCTACAGAAATAGTAGTATCGGTGGTCTCTTTGGTGTAAAGCGGTTCTCCAAATGAGTTTTCAAGTTTTACAATGTAAGTTTTGCCAGCCCCTTTGTTTTTCCAAACTAAATTGATACCACTTTCAGAAGCAAATAATTTTTTGTCACCTGAAGAAGAAGGCAAAAGCAAAGAAATATCTTCTTTTATGGCTCTCTCTACCGACCCCGTGGTACTCATGTGCTTTTTGTGGTTTTTGTTAATATCTTCTGATTCTTTGGTAAGTTCGCCAAGAATAAAATCGGTATATCTTTTAGAGGTAGATACATTGGTAGCAGCTACTTTTTGCGACAACTCTGCCACAGAATAAGTGCCTACTACTTTAAGCTCTAATGTTTTACCAGATTTGTGCAAAAGACCAATATAACCTCCATTACCAACTGAAAGTTTATCAGATGCATTAAGTTTTGTACCTGTAGTAAGTGGTTTGCTGTTGTGTTCGTTAGGTCCTTTTTGCGAAAGTACTTTAAATTCTTCTTTTGGAGCTTGTGCTATTGCCACATTGGTAGCAAGCGCAACTGCTAATGTAAGTATATGATTTTTCATTTTTTATTTAGGTTTAAGGTGTTAGTTTTTTGTTAAAATTAATATTTTTTAATCTAATATATTGTTTCATAGCTAGTTTTGAGAGTTTGATGTGTAATATGCCATCAAACCAAATTTCAATTAAATCTCCCCCCAGTACTATGGCCGCAAAGCTCAAACTTGATTCTATTTTGTAAGAATGAATGTCATAAATGTACAATATTACAAGTATTAATACTACTGATTGTAGTAATTGTAAGAACTTTGTTAGTGCTCCGTACCACATACCGTGATTTTTCAGGATGTAGTGAAAGATTACCACGTTTAAATGACACAAAATGATTCCAATTAAATAGCCTAACCATGAAGGCATTACATCAATTGCGTCATTGTTTAGCACCATTGAAATAATATTGGCATGTACTACAATTCCATAAATGTCAGGATATGCTTTACCAGCATAATTTTTGTTTAATGGACTGTAAAACATATCTTCCCAAGAAGATTCATGCATGCTTCTGCCAATAAATCCCATCAGTACTATCTTCCCTTTTATAAACGATTTATCTATTGAATCGTTGTATAAATCATCAATATCTAGTACATGGTATTTATTTAAATTGCCTCTAAAGTTTATAATTTCAACATCGTTGTTTCTACTTAAAAACTTATCAGCTTGTGGTTTATTCAAATATGATGCCAGTTTTACAGGGAAACTAATTTCTTTTTTATTATTACAAATTGAAATTGGGTTAAAGGTTCTGGCGGTTTTGCTTGCTTTGTCTTCGCCGGTGATTAGGTTGGCAAATGCTTGGTCTGAATAATGAGAAAACATAGGATGAGAAAGCTCTAAAGAATCGAAATTATCTGTTTGCTCATTATAATGTAACTTGCTTACCAATACCACATTAGGCGTTAATTGCAAAGCTCTTGAAAGCATACTATCTCCCTCTACGTCCTCTTTGGGTTTTCTAAAAAAAGCATCAATTCCAATTACTTTTGGTTTGTATTTGCCTACATTCATTAGCTCCACAGCAAGCTCAGCACGAGACAATTCTCCAATATTTACTATCACAATATTGGTATCGGCACTTGATTCGCCAATTACAAAATCTGCATCTTCTTGGTGGGTAGTGTGTCTAAATTGAGAGTAAACAATGTCAGTAATTTCAAAATCCTTCAAGGCACTATCGAGAGGGTCTAGCAAGGAACTTTGAATATTAATATTAGAAATCAAATAGATAAACAGTAAAATATATACCGTGCATAATATATTTGATAAATGGAATATTTTTTTGAACATTTATTTACTATTCTTGTATAAAATATGAGGATAATACAATTTTAAAAAAAAATTGTCAAATTGAAAAGGAAAACACTAGATTTCAACGATTTTTATAATGGAATAGTTGCTGGAGACAGAAGTATATTGTCGAAAGCCATTACTTTGGTAGAAAGTACCTTAGAAAAAGACCAAATTTTAATCAACCAATTATTGGCTAGTTTTGCCTCCATTCATAAGAAAACCTTAAGAATTGGGTTTACTGGCACACCTGGTGTTGGCAAAAGTACCTTATTAAACGAAATTGGCAAATCTTTTCTTGATGAAAATATTAAAATTGCCATTTTATCTGTGGATCCTACTGATGCTGAAAGCAATGGTAGTATTTTGGGCGATAAAACCAGAATGAACGACATAGCCAACAATGCCAATTTTTATATTCGTCCGTCTAGTTCGTCGGTAAAATCTGCTTTGGGAAAAAATACTTTAAATACCATTTTGTTGTGTGAAGCTGCTGGTTATGAAATGATTTGGATAGAAAGTGTAGGAATTGGTCAGCTTGAATTTGAGTTGCATTTGTTGGTTGATTTTTTGGTGTTGTTGCAACCATTTAATGCGGGTGATGAATTACAAGCCTTGAAAAAAGGAATTCATCAAAAAGCAGATTTGATTTTGATTACAAAAGCAGATAAAAACCCAACGGAAGCCAAGCTTGCTGCTAACACCTTTGAAATGAATAATGTAAATCAGAAAGTGTTGCTTTGTTCTGCAAAAAGTATGTTGGGAATAGGGGAGATAAAAAAGCACATTTTTGATAAATTGAAATTTGAAACGCAAGAACCGTTTTTTTTTGAAGCTAGAAATGCAAAACTTGCAGCACATTTAGAAAATGAATTAAAAAATAAGTTGTATGAATATTTGCAAAACAATGAATCTCTAAAAAATAAATGGACAAAATACAAAGCCTTGTTTTTGAATCATCAACTTAGTGCCAATGAGGCAATTGATGAGTATTTAAATCAAATATTTTGTTGAGATTGTTATTTTAATCCTAATTGATTGTTAAAAAAATAGAAATTTTAACCACATAGAAATACTAGAAATATATTTACTTTTTCTTAGGTTGGCTCTGTTAAACTTTAGTTTCTAAGCATTTTATTAAAAAGTTTAAATCAAACAAAAGAAAGAGTAACATAGATAAAATCAAGCATGATTTTTAAATCAAAAATATTAACCTATGTTTCTATATGTTTAAATTAATGTGTTAATCTCTAATAAAATTGAATTTTAAAATTTATTCCATTATTTTTATGGCTTGAGTTCTGATATTTTTCAAACTCAATTAATTTAGTATTTATCATTAAAACAAAATAAAAAAATGGCTCGTCAGCATGTTGTAGCAGCAAACTGGAAAATGAATAAAACCCTTGAAGAGGGCTTAAAATTAGCTTCTGAGGTAATTAACATTGCAAAAGCAGAAGTAAACAACGATGCAAAAATTGTTTTAAATGTGCCTTTTCCTTATTTAACAGTTGTAAAAAGCTTAATTGGAGATAGTAATAATGTATTTTTAGGTGCTCAAAATGTATCGAACAAAGAATCTGGTGCTTATACTGGTGAAGTTTCTGCTGCTATGTTGGCCTCTGTTGGTGTGCAATATGTGATTATTGGCCACAGCGAAAGAAGAGAATATTTTGCAGAAAGTGCTGAAACATTAGCAGAAAAAGTTGATTTGGCTTTGAAAAACAACATCAACCCTATTTTTTGTATTGGAGAAACGTTGAAACAACGTGAAGAAGGAATCCATTTTGATTTGGTAAAACAACAATTAACAGATAGTTTATTTCACTTAGCAGAACCTGCTTTTAGAAAAGTAGTAATTGCTTATGAACCAATTTGGGCTATTGGCACAGGTGTAACAGCTTCTACAGAGCAGGCACAAGAAATTCATGAAGTAATTCGTGAGCACATTGCTTCAAAATATGGCAAATCAGTGGCTGATGACACAACTATTCAATATGGTGGAAGCTGCAAACCATCAAATGCAAAAGAATTATTTGCAAGTAAAGATATTGATGGTGGGCTAATTGGTGGTGCATCTTTAGTTGCTAGAGACTTTATTGATATTGTAAAGGCGTTTTAAGGGCCTCACCCTAAATCCCTCTCCAAAGGAGAGGGACTTTAATTACTCCCATTTTCAATTAATTATTTTTCAAGTTAAAAGATTTTTAGCTTGAAAATATAATAAAGAATGAGGATTAGTTAGTTTTTAATTTTAGTTAGCTGATAATAAGTGTCTAGTTTTGAAAAATTTATTGATTCAAAAAACTATTCACTATCAATTCTTAACTTTCCACTAAAACTTTTAAATGGAAAAATCAGGAAACGGAGGCATTGTAATTACTACCATTGACGACTTGGCAAATTGGGCAAGGTTGTCGTCTATTTGGCCAATGGGTTTTGGACTGGCTTGCTGTGCCATAGAAATGATGAGTGCCTATGCTTCTACTTATGATTTAGACCGTTTTGGGGTAATTCCTAGGGCATCGCCTCGCCAGTCGGATGTGATGATTGTGGCTGGAACAGTTACTTTTAAAATGGCCGACAGGGTAAGACGACTTTATGAACAAATGGCTGAGCCACGCTATGTGATCTCAATGGGGAGTTGCTCTAATTGCGGAGGCCCGTATTGGGAACATGGCTACCATGTGGTAAAAGGTGTAGATAGAATTATTCCTGTAGATGTGTATGTGCCTGGTTGTCCGCCTAGGCCTGAGGCACTGATTGGTGGATTTATAAAATTGCAAGATAAAATGAGGCAAGAACACAATATTGCCCCCACAGCCTTGCTAAACCTTTTGGGAAAAAAGAAAAACACAACAATTGTTGCCTAACAACTAGCTATCATGGAATTTAATGAAATTATAAGTATTATTCAATCTTCAACCAGAGATGATATTTTTTCTGCCTTGAATACTACTAATATTCAACCTTATGGCGTGGTAGTTGGGGAAGATTTATTAAGTGTGTGTGAGGTTTTGTACAACCATCCTTCCTTATTTTTTGATTTTTTAACCTGTGTTACTGGGATTGATAATGGCATTGAAAAAAATACTTTAGAAGTTATTTATCATTTTTATTCTATCCCATTTCAGCATCAATTGGTGCTGATAGTAATTTTGCCAAGAACCACAGAACCACTGCCTTCTGTACCTTCTATTGCCAATATTTGGCAAGGCGCCAATTGGCATGAAAGAGAAGCTGCAGAAATGTTTGGAATACATTTCGAAAATCATCCTGATTTAAGAAAATTGCTTTTACCCAATGATTGGCAAGGATTTCCATTGCGAAAAGACTACAAAACCCAAGAAGAATACCACGGTATTAAGGTGGATTATTGAGGTAGAGGGAAGTTGGTTAGTATTATCTGACCGATTTATTTTTCAAATATCTATATGGCTAATAATTAAAATGGATTTGCAATCCATTGATATGGTTTTGTATTACTAATGACCGAACAGCCCAATGATTTAAACCCAAAATGTCCATTAGGAATAATTCCAGTCTAACTTATCAGAATTATCCCATAATTTTCTAATCCAAGAATGTCGATTCATCTGTAAAGCCATTTT
>Ga0214921_10003717_pt1 | contig 23071 bp, 21 predicted proteins | sample LL1505_MetaG_FD_177992 | JGI IMG/M metagenome (GOLD analysis project Ga0214921, IMG submission 177992) | Freshwater microbial communities from Lake Lanier, Atlanta, Georgia, United States - LL-1505 | ecosystem: Environmental > Aquatic > Freshwater > Lake | place: USA: Georgia | collected... | reverse complement strand
GGTTAGGGTCGCGAGTTCGAATCTCGTCATCCGCTCGAGGTAAACCTCCGGGTCCGAAGTACCCACACGGTGGCGTGGCCGAGAGGCGAGGCAGCGGCCTGCAAAGCCGTCCACACGGGTTCAAATCCCGTCGCCACCTCACACAATTGAACACGCAATGGGCGATTGGCGCAGCGGTAGCGCGCTTCCCTGACACGGAAGAGGTCATCGGTTCGATCCCGGTATCGCCCACTCACACAAAACTGAGTACGGAGGGTTGTCGATGTCGGACTCGATAACGCTGACTGAATCCCACACCGGTTTTGAACTCTTCACCGAAAAATCGATTGTCGCGATGCGGGTCAACGGCGACCTTCGTGACCTGGCCCACCAAGCCGACGCTGGCGATGTCGTGGAGGGTGTCGACATCTCGTCGCAGGATGGTCTCGACATTTTGCGACACTCCACCGCGCACGTTTTGGCGCAGGCAGTGCAGCGCATCAACCCAGAGGCAAAACTCGGTATCGGACCCCCCGTGGTGGATGGCTTCTACTACGACTTTGATGTCGCCAACGCATTCACTCCCGAAGACTTGGTCTCGCTGGAAAAGGAAATGAATCGCATTGTCCAGGAGGGACAACGGTTCATACGCCGCGTTGTGACCGACGCCGAGGCTCGAGCCGAGTTGGCCAACGAACCCTACAAACTCGAACTGATTGGACTGAAGGGCGGTGCGACCGGGGACGACAACGAGAACGTCGAGGTTGGCGGTTCTGAGCTCACCATCTACGACAATGTCGATCCCAAAACCGGTGAGACGAAGTGGAAAGACCTGTGTCGAGGTCCTCACCTTCCCAACACTCGGATGATCGGCCAGGGGTACAAACTCATGCGGGCCGCCGCAGCCTATTGGCGAGGTTCGGAAAAGAACCCGTCGCTCCAGAGAATCTATGGCACGGGATGGCCGTCGAAGCAGGAATTACGCGAATACACCGAACGCCTCGAAGAAGCACAGAAGCGCGACCATCGTCGTCTCGGTGCAGAACTGGACTTGTTTTCGTTTCCAGAAGAGATTGGGTCGGGGCTTCCTGTCTTTCACCCCAAGGGTGGAATCATTCGGCGCGCGATGGAGGATTACTCGCGCAGACGACATGAGGAAGGCGGGTATGAATTCGTCTATTCCCCGCACATCACGAAACAGAATCTGTTTGAGACGTCTGGACACCTCGCCTGGTACAAGGACGGGATGTTTCCGCCAATGCACCTCGATGAGGTTCGCAACGAGGCCGGCGAGATCACACGCGCGGGGGTTGACTACTACCTCAAGCCGATGAACTGCCCGTTCCACATCTTGATCTATCGCTCGCAGGGACGTTCGTACCGTGACTTGCCGATGAGGCTTTTTGAATTCGGCGGCGTATATCGCTACGAGAAATCGGGCGTTGTCCACGGGCTGACGCGGGTCCGTGGAATGACGCAAGATGACGCGCACATCTTCACGACACCCGAGAAGATGGAAGAGGAACTGGTCAAAGTTCTCGACTTTGTCCTCACACTTCTCCGTGACTACGGGCTCAACGATTTCTACCTCGAGTTGTCGACCCGGGATCCCCATAGCGACAAGTTTGTTGGTGCGGACGAGATGTGGGACGCGGCAACGGCAACTCTCGAAAAGGTCGCAACCGAATCAGGACTCACGCTAGTTCCCGATCCGGGTGGGGCTGCGTTTTACGGCCCAAAGATTTCAGTTCAAGCTCGTGACGCAATCGGTCGCACGTGGCAGATGTCGACCATCCAACTCGATTTCAATTTGCCCGAACGTTTCGGCCTCGAATACACCGCACCCGACGGTTCGCGCAAACAACCCGTGATGATTCACCGCGCACTCTTTGGATCAGTCGAACGGTTCTTCGGTGTGCTGCTCGAACACTATGCAGGTGCGTTCCCGGTGTGGCTTGCACCGGTTCAAGCGGTTGCCGTTCCCGTTGCGGAGGAATACGCCGAATATCTCGGCGAGGTCGTAGCTCGCATGAAGGCGGTGGGTATCCGAGCGGAACTGGACGCATCGGACGACCGAATGCAAAAAAAGATTCGTAACCACACGATGCAGAAGGTTCCTTACATCGTCATTGCCGGCGAAGAGGACCGTGCGAACAACGCAGTCAGTTTCCGGTTTCGCAACGGCGACCAGGAAAATGGGATTCCGGTCGATGCCGCGATTGAGCGCATCACAGGAATGATTTCGACGCGGTCGATCGAGTTGTAGTCGTGACAGTCGAATCGAGTGATGTGTTCGCCGGAGACCCCGACGGTATGGAACGGTTGTGGACCCCTCATAGGTTGGTTTATCTCAACCACGAGGATGACCGGTCGCGTTGCCCCTTTTGTGCCGCGCCGGAACGAAGTGATGAAGACGGGCTCATTGTGCACCGAGGTGCGCATGCTTTCGTGATCATGAACCTCTTCCCTTACAATTCGGGACACATCATGGTGTGCCCGAATCGCCACGTCGCCACCTACGACTTGGCGACTCCCGAGGAAGTGGCGGAAATCGGTTCGTTGACACAAATCGCAATGCGAGTTCTCACGGCGGCAACGGGCTGTGTAGGTTTCAATCTAGGAATGAATCAGGGCGAAGTGTCGGGTGCGGGAGTTCAGGATCATCTCCACCAACACATCGTGCCTCGCTGGCCGAATGACGCGAACTTTTTCCCAATTATCGCCAAGACCAAGGCGATGCCGAGGCTACTCGGTGAGATGAGGGATTTGTTGGCAGAGCACTGGCCGGTGGAGTCTTAGACTGGACTAATGCCCTGTCGGGCACAACTCAAGGAGTGATAGGTATGGCGGAAAAGACCGTCGGAACCCCCCTCGTTAAGAGCGGGCTTGCAGAGATGCTCAAGGGTGGCGTCATCATGGATGTCGTCAACGCCGAACAGGCAAAGATTGCCGAAGACGCCGGCGCAGTTGCCGTCATGGCACTGGAACGTGTTCCCGCAGACATCCGTTCGCAGGGTGGCGTCGCGCGCATGAGTGATCCAGATTTGATTGACCAGATCATCGCGTCAGTGTCGATACCTGTGATGGCAAAGGCTCGCATCGGCCACTTTGTCGAGGCGCAGGTACTGCAGTCGCTCGGTGTCGATTACATCGATGAGTCGGAGGTCCTGTCGCCGGCCGATTACGTCAACCACATCGACAAGTGGCCCTTTACGGTTCCGTTCGTGTGTGGAGCAACGAACCTCGGAGAAGCACTTCGTCGTATCACCGAGGGCGCATCGATGATTCGTTCCAAGGGTGAGGCCGGAACCGGCGACGTGTCGGAGGCGACGAAGCACATCCGGACAATACGTGGCGAAATTGCGGCGTTGTCGGCAAAGTCCGAGGACGAACTCTATGTCGCAGCAAAGGAACTACAAGCGCCATTAGAACTCGTTCGACAGGTCGCACGAGACAAGAAGCTTCCCGTCGTGCTATTCGTGGCTGGCGGAGTAGCGACGCCAGCTGACGCTGCGATGATGATGCAGCTCGGTGCTGACGGCGTGTTTGTTGGCTCAGGTGTGTTCAAGTCTGGCAACCCCGTCGAGCGGGCGAAGGCAATCGTCAAGGCGACTACCGCCTACACGGACGCCAACGTCATCGCCGAGGTGTCGCGTGGACTCGGTGAAGCAATGGTCGGAATCAACGTTTCGGACCTCCCCGCACCGCACCGCCTCGCCGAGCGTGGCTGGTAAAAAACTGACGATTGGCGTCCTCGCTCTTCAGGGCGATGTGCGCGAGCATGAGCTAGCGCTCGACGAACTGGGGGTGCCACATCGCCAGGTTAGGAACCCGTCCGATCTTGTCGGTATCGATGGTTTAGTCATCCCCGGTGGCGAGTCCAGTGTTATCGATAAGCTTTCTCGCATTTTCGAGGTTCGCGAACCGCTGGTTGCCGCAATCGCCGCCGGGCTTCCGGTGCTGGGCACGTGTGCCGGCCTCATTATGCTGTCGACGTCGTTGATTGGTGCGATTGACGGACAACAGACCTTCGGCGGTCTCGACATTGCGGTTGAACGTAACGCGTTCGGGGCGCAGGTCGAGTCGTTCGAAACCACGATAGAAATGCCGATTATCGGCGGTCCGCCCGTCAAAGCAGCGTTTATTCGAGCTCCGCTCATTCGTGATGTTCGGGACTGTGAGGTCATAGCCACACTCCCAAACGGCGACATCGTCGGTGTTCGTTCCGGCAACTGCGTCGGAATCTCGTTTCACCCCGAGATCATTGGGGAATTCCGCGTGCACGCGTGGTGGTTGGACGCGGTGGTCGCGGGCCGACAGCGGTAACATCGTCACGAACGATAGTTAGGGAACAATCAATGTCCGGACACTCCAAATGGGCGACAACGAAGCACAAGAAAGCCGTCATCGACGGCCGACGCGCCAAAGCCTTTGCCAAGCTCATCAAAAACATTGAGGTCGCCGCAAAGATGGGTGGCGCGGATTTCGCGGGCAACCCCACACTTTCGGACGCCGTCTACAAGGCGAAAAAGGCTAGCGTTCCTAACGACAATATTGACCGCGCGGTCAAGCGCGGCGCTGGCCTGTCGGGCGAGTCCATCGATTACATGACCATCATGTACGAGGGTTACGGGCCCTCTGGCGTCGCCCTGCTCATCGAATGCCTCACGGACAACAAAAACCGTGCAGCGGCGGAGGTGCGGACGGCGATGGCTCGCAACGGCGGAACGATGGCCGACCCAGGCTCTGTCGCCTACAATTTCGCCCGCAAGGGCGTGATCTCAATCACCAAGTCCGACACGGTCTCGGAGGACGACATTTTGCTCGCGGTGCTAGACGCCGGGGCTGAAGAGGTCATCGACAGAGGTGGTGGATTTGAGGTCATCACCGACACCGTGAACTTGGTTGCGACTCGTGTTGCTCTGCAAGAGGCGGGTCTCGACTATGACTCGTCTGAAGCAGAGTTTGTTCCTTCCCTGTCGGTTGACGTGGACGCGACGACCGCGCGTAAGGTTTTCCAGCTGATTGACGCACTTGAAGATCTCGACGATGTGCAAAACGTGTTCGCCAATTTCTCGATTCCGGCCGACATTCAGGCCGAGCTTGACGCGGACGAGTAAGTGACACGCATCCTCGGCGTTGATCCCGGTCTCACCCGGTGTGGCGTCGGGGTCATCGATTCCGCCTCGGCCCGCTCGGTTTCATTTGTCGATGTATCGGTGATTCGCAGCGCAGCAGAAGCACCGCTCGAACGACGATTGTTGACTATTCGCGACGGGATCAATGCCGTGCTCGACGCTTTCCAACCAGATGTCATCGCCATCGAACGCGTCTTCGCTCAACACAACGTGCGGTCGGTGATGGGAACGGCGCAGGTCGCGGGAATCGCGTTGCTCCTTGCCGCAGAGCGAGGACTTGCGGTCGCGCTGCACACGCCGAGTGAGGTCAAGGCGGCTGTGACGGGCTACGGGCGCGCAGACAAAAAGCAGGTAACGGCGATGGTTACGGCTATTCTCAAGCTCGATTCGCCACCCAAACCCGCCGATGCTGCTGATGCGTTGGCGTTGGCCATCTGTCATGCCTGGCGCGGTGGGGAAGTAGCTCTAGAGGGCGAAACCGACGCCCAACGCGCGTGGCGGACGGCTCTGAAGGCCTCCCGCTCGTAGGCTGACAGCATGCTAGCGACCGTGCGTGGAATCGTGGCGTCGACCGGGGTTGGCGATGTCATCATCGAAACGAACGGGATCGGTCTGCATGTGGCCGTCCCTCGCGATCTGTGTTTGACGCTTCGAGTTGGCCAGGACGCATTTCTACACACCGTTCTAATTCCACGCGAAGACGAATGGCTGTTGTTCGGTTTTGCGACCGCCGAGGACAAGCAATTGTTCACCATTCTGCGCGGCGTGACGGGAGTTGGTCCGCGCACAGCCCTCGCAATTTTGTCGACCCTGTCGGCTTCCGAGATTGCCGAAGCGGTCGATGCGGGTGACGATTCTCGATTTCGCGTGGTGCCGGGAGTCGGCCAGAAGACAGCGTCACTCATTATTGTGTCGCTCACAGGGAAAATGCCTCAAGCGTCCAACTCGGAGTCCGCAGAGCTCGCTGATGCCCTTACGGGTATGGGCTGGGCGCAAAGCGTTGCTCGTGACGTCGCTCGTGACGTTATCCGCGGTGCCCCGACAGCGAGCCTTTCGGAGCGTCTCAAAATTGCACTCGCTTCACTTGGCGGAAAATCGTGACCGAGGGCGAACCAGACTCCGTTTTCGAGGGTGCCCTCCGTCCCAACTCACTTGACGAATTCGTCGGGCAAGAAAAGGTGCGGGCTCAGTTGTCCGTGTTGTTGTCGGCCGCGACTATGGAGGCACGAACTCCTGACCACGTATTGTTGGCTGGCCCTCCCGGCTTGGGTAAGACCACATTGGCCATGATTGTCGCCCATGAATCTGGCTCTCCGCTTCGGATGTCCAGTGGCCCCACCATCACTCACACCGGAGATCTCGCAGCAGTGCTGTCGTCGCTCACCGAGGGTGAGACGTTGTTTATTGATGAAATCCACCGATTGCCTCGCGGCGTTGAAGAGATGCTGTATATCGCGATGGAGGATTTTCGGATTGACATCATGGTGGGGAAGGGTCCGGGCGCAACGACGGTCCCGTTGCAGATCGCGCCGTTCACGCTGGTTGGTGCAACGACTCGGTCAGGTCTTCTACCCGCGCCACTTCGCGATCGTTTCGGTTACACCGCACATCTTGAGTACTACGAGGTTGGCGAAATCGAGTTCGTCATTCGTCGAAGTGCTCGATTGTTGGGAATTGAACTCGATAGTCACGCGGTGACGGAACTCGCGCGTCGCTCGAGGGGAACTCCTCGAATCGCGAATCGACTGCTTCGTCGGGTCCGTGACTACCTCGTTGTTCACGATTCGGCGGGGTCGCGTGATGCGGTGAACGCGGCACTGACCGTATTCGATATCGACGAGCATGGGTTGGATCGACTCGATCGCGCTGTTCTGACTACGCTGATCGATTCGTTTCGGGGTGGGCCAGCGGGAATCACGACACTCGCGTCTGCCGTTGGAGAAGAGCGCGACACCCTCGAATCGGTGGTCGAGCCTTATCTCGTTCGGGTGGGCTTAATCGCGCGAACACCGCGAGGCAGAGTTGCCACACCCGCGGCATGGACCTTGCTCGGGAAGGAACAACCGAGCGGTCTATGATGGGAACGTTGTGTTCCCCGAGTCCCGAAAGGACGGTCACTTCCCATGGACCCGTTTACCCTAATGATGGTCGCCGTTTTGGCGCTCATGGTTGTCTTCATGATTCGCAATTCCCGCAAACAGAAGGCTGACCGCGAAGCACTTGTCGCAAAGGTCGTCAAGGGTGCGAACGTCATGACGACGTCGGGCATCTTCGGAACGATTGTCTCGATTGACGTCGACGAGAATGAAATCGTGCTTGAGACAACTCCTGGAACCAAGATCCGAATTCACCGCCAGGCTGTAACCAGCATCGTCGAAAAGTCGGTTCCCGCAGCAACGGCGACAAAGCCTGCGGCCAAGAAGCCCGCGACCAAGTAATTTAGCGACCGAACGTGGCGACAACGAGTACTTCTTCCCGGGCGCGCCGAGCGCTCGTTTGGCTTGCCGTTATCTTCGCGGCGTTCGGTGTCATGATTGCCTCGGGTGTCTTTTTCGACAAGGCAGGCTGGGCTCCCAAGCTCGCGTTGGACCTCGAGGGCGGAACTCAAATCATCCTGAACCCGCAAATCGCGGCCGGCGCGACGGTGACAGAAGAAGAACTCGCCCAAGCGGTGGGAATTATCCGCCAGCGTGTAGACGCGACGGGTGTGAGCGAAGCCGAGGTGACCACCCAGGGTGGCACGAACATTGTTGTGTCGATCCCCGGTACACCTGACCAAGCGACACTGGACCGAATTCGTTCATCCGCAAAACTTGAGTTTCGCCCCGTGCTCGTCACGGATGTCGCCGCCGTTGTGAGCCAGGTAGCCGCACAGGTCACCGACGCATTGGCGAAGGATCCGAACGCCGACCTGAGCGGCTTAGGCACACCCGAGACTCCCGTTTCGTGGGCTGAGCCCGCTGGCGAACCCACCAATTTCAGTGATCTGAACTGGGTCACGCCCGAGATTTACGCGGCGTACCTGATGACACCCTGCGATGTGTTGGACGGAGCGGGAGCAAACACCGCCGACCCAACCAAACCTCTGACGGTCTGTGCTGACGACCAGTCCTACAAATACATACTCGGACCGGTCGAAGTCGACGGAGCGATGGTCGCGGACGCTTCCGCAAATTACATCCCCGGCGCGAACGGTGTTCAGACCAACGAATGGGGCGTGTATTTGACGTTCAATGCCGCTGGTACGTCCGCTTTCGCAGATGTCACGTCGCGACTGACAACGCTCCAGGGTGCGCAAAACCAGTTCGCCATCGTGCTTGATGGCAAGGTCATTTCTGCCCCTCGCACGCTAGCGGCAATTCCTGACGGAAAGCCCGTGATCTCGGGCTCCTTCACGGAGATTTCGTCGAAAGCTCTGGCGGATCAATTGAAGTTCGGCGCACTGCCAATCGGCTTTGAGGTGCAGTCGAGCGACACGGTCACTCCGACGCTCGGTGTTGCACAGCTCGAGAGTGGTCTGATTGCCGGCGCAATCGGGCTTCTCCTGGTCGTCATTTACGCCATTTTCCAATACCGGGCTCTGTCTATCGTCACGATTAGCTCACTCGGAATCGCAGCAGCACTGACGTATGTCGTGATCACGTACCTTTCTCAATCCAACGGGTACCGGCTCTCGCTCGCGGGTGTCGCAGGTCTCATCGTTGCAATCGGAATCACGGCCGACTCGTTCATCGTCTACTTTGAGCGTGTTCGTGACGAACTCCGCGAAGGCCGTTCGGTCGTTGCGGCCGTCGAAACTGGTTGGAAGCGCGCGTCTCGGACAATCATCGTCTCGGGAGCTGTCAATCTCTTGGCCGCGATCGTTCTGTTTGCTCTCGCCGTGGGGAACGTTCGTGGTTTCGCTTTCACGCTTGGCGTGACCACCGTTGTCGACCTTCTCATCGTGATCCTGTTCACCCACCCGTTCCTCCAACTCCTGGCCCGTACTCGCTTCTTTACGTCGGGGCATGCCTGGAGTGGACTTGACGGTAGCGCGCTGGGCGCGGTCTATCGGGGACGCGGTGAATTCCGTGTCGATAAGTCAGTGTCGGCCGGAAAGCGTGCTCGAGTGTCGAAAGAGTCGCTCAAGCGTCAGTCGATTGCCGAGCGTAAAGCCGCAGAAAACGGAGGAGACCAGTGAGCGCCATCACCCGGTTTGGAAACCGTCTGTATACGGGCGAAACCAGCATTAACTTCATTGGCCGCCGAGTTCTCTGGTATCTGTTGTCCGCAACACTCATAGTTGTTGCTGTTGCAATCACCACGTTACGTGGTGGGTTCGCCTTCGGAATCGAGTTCCGCGGTGGGTCTGAGTTTCAGATCTCGAACCCGGCATCGACGGACATTTCTATCGCCGAGCAGACAGTCACCTCCGAGGTCGGCGCGGCCGCCGCACCGAAGATTTCGATCGTGGGTGGAAAATCTGTTCGTGTCCAGACTGATCAATTGACGGCCGAAGAAACCGATGCACTTCGAGTTTCCCTCGCGGACGCTTATTCGGTCCCCGTCGATAAAGTGACGTCGTCGTTCATCGGCGCGTCCTGGGGATCGGACATCACGAGTCAAGCGCTGAGGGCGCTGATTATCTTCCTTGTCCTTGTCAGCATCGTCATGGCACTGTATTTCCGAACGTGGAAAATGTCTGTGGCAGCCATGATTGCCGTTGTCCATGACTTGACCATCACCGCCGCGGTGTACGGGGCGTTCGGTCTTGAGGTCACTCCCGCCGCGGTTATCGGGTTGTTGACGATTCTCGGGTATTCCTTGTACGACACGGTGGTCGTGTTCGACAAGATTCGCGAGAACACGTCGGTCGCATATGACGAATCGAAACGAACGTTTGCCGAATCGGTGAACCTCGCGGTGAACCAGACGCTCGTGCGGTCAATCAACACCAGTGTGGTTGCAGCACTTCCTGTCGCATCCATCTTGTTCATTGGGTCGATGCTGTTAGGTGCAGGAACTCTACGTGATATCGCCCTGAGCCTGTTCGTGGGAATCCTGTGTGGCGCATATTCCACAATGTTTATCGCGGCGCCGCTGTACGCGCAGCTTCGTGAAGGCGAGTCGGAATCGGCAAAACAGGGGCGCAAGGAACGGACCGAGATTGTGCGAAACGCTTCGGGAGCGGTCCGCTAACAACCCACGCCTAAACTGTTGTCAGGAGGCGCAATGTCGGATACCAACACCAGTGGTTCGGCACAGCGCCGTGCGCTTCTCCCTAGGCTTTTCTCCCGTTCAGAAACCGGGGGATCGCTCGAGCGTATCCTTCGGACCCTTCGACAGACAAATCCTCGAGCGGACGTCGCCATCGTCGAGCGTGCATACCAGGTTGCAAAGAAAGCGCACGAGGGCCAACTCCGCAAATCAGGCGAGCCGTACATCACGCATCCTCTCGCGGTTGCGGAAATCTTGGTTGATCTAGGGATCGGTGCCAAGACGATTGCTGCGGCGCTTCTGCACGACACGGTCGAAGACACCGAGTACACACTCGACGACGTCACTCGGGACTTTGGCCCCGAGATTGGTCTATTGGTCGACGGTGTCACGAAACTCGACAAACTGAAACTAGGCGAAGACGCACAGGCGGAAACGGTCCGCAAGATGGTTGTTGCGATGTCCAAAGACATCCGAGTCATTCTGATTAAACTTGCCGATCGACTTCACAACGCGCGAACGTGGGGTTTCGTGGAATCGGAGTCAGCAGAGCGTAAAGCGCGCGAAACCCTTGAAATCTACGCACCCCTGGCACATCGCCTCGGGATTCAGACGATCAAGTGGGAGCTCGAAGACCTGTCATTTGCGGTTTTGCACCCGAAGTTGTACGTCGAGATCGACTCGCTTGTGACGGAACGGACGCCGGAGAGTGATCGCTTCGTCAAAGACATCATCGAACAGATTTCCGCTGACCTGAAGACCGCTCGCGTCAAGGCGCAGGTGGTTGGGCGGCAAAAGCAGCACTATTCGATTTATCAAAAGATGATTCGTCAGTCTCGCGATTTCCAAGATATTTATGATTTGACGGGGATTCGTATCTTGGTGTCGTCAATCCGAGATTGCTACGCGGCACTCGGTGCGGTCCACGCTCGATGGAATCCGATTCCCGGACGATTCAAGGACTACATCGCAACCCCGAAGTTCAACCTGTATCAGTCGTTGCACACCACGGTGTTCGGCCCAGACGGAAAATCGGTGGAGATTCAGATTCGAACGATGGATATGCACAAACGCGCCGAGTACGGCGTCGCCGCACACTGGAAATACAAGGAACGTCAGGTGCTGGGGTCAAAATCAAGCGACGAGATTCTGCCAGACGAAAACATGGCGTGGTTGGCCCACATCACGGACTGGGAGGGCGAGACCGAGGATCCGTCCGAGTTCCTCGATACGCTTCGATACGAAATCGGAGCCAAGGAGGTCTATGTCTTCACTCCAAAGGGCAAGGTGATCGGACTTTCGGCGGGAGCGACTCCGGTCGATTTTGGGTACGCGGTCCACACTGAACTCGGTCACCGGGTGATGGGGGCGAAAGTGAACGGCCGCCTCGTGCCGCTCGACACGCAGCTTGGATCAGGTGACACGGTCGAAGTTCTGACGTCCAAGAACCCCGAGGCCGGACCAAGTCAGGACTGGCTTAATTTCGTCAGTAGTCAGCGGGCTCGTTCGAAGATTCGGAGTTGGTTCACGAAAGAACGCCGGGACGATGCGATTGAAAGTGGGCGCGAAGCTCTAGCAAAAGTTGTTCGCAAAAAGAACCTGGCTCTTTCGCGAGTCCTGTCCGCTCAAAACCTCGCATCGGTTGCTTCCACGTTGAAATATGAAAATGTCGACAGTCTGTATGCCGCCCTCGGCGAGGGACAGATTTCGACGCAGTCGGTGCTGGAAAAAATTATGGTTTTCGTCAACGACGTCGAACATGACGATGAAACGGTCTTCGTTGTGCCCACCCGCAAGCCGACGACCAATCGCGAAACGGACTCCGGTGTTCTCGTGCGTGGAGCCGCCGACATTCTGGTCAAGCTCGCAAAGTGCTGCACGCCGGTCCCCGGGGACGTCATCGTCGGGTTTATCACGAGGGGTAACGGAGTCAGCGTCCACCGTGAAGACTGCCCCAACGTCAAGGGCTTTGACGGAGAACTGGAGCGCATGATCGAGGTCGAATGGGCGGGTTCGTCATCAACGGTGTTTCGCGTCCAGATTCAAGTCGAAGCACTCGACCGCGGTGGTCTCCTGTCAGACATCACACGGGTCCTCTCCGAACACCACGTCAACATCCTCACGGCAACGGTTCAGACGGACTCCCAGCGACTCGCAACGTCTCGGTTCGTCTTTGAGATGTCGGACACGACGCACCTCGACCGTGTACTGTCCGCCGTCAGGCGAATTGACGCGGTATACGACGTGTATCGCGTCAATTCCGGCTAGCCAATAGCGGCGAGCCACTCTTTCTTTGACGCAATTTCGGACTGGATTCGAGCCTGGGCGTCGGAGTCGGTGAGATTTGCAGCTTGAGCCTCGAGTGCCGCGATCGAGGCCTCAACCTGGGCGGCGAAACCCTCCCGCAGGGCTACTTTTGCTGGATTCGTTCGGTCGAGATGCTCTGTTTCGAGTGCCCTCACATGGCGCTCGATTGCTCGAAAGCCGTCGTTGATTCGTCGCTCATCGGCCTTAGCAACGTTGCCAATCAAGTCCCATTTGGTCCGAAGTTCACGGAAGCCGCGCTTTGCCGTTTCGGTCGACTTTTCAGTGAGAAGGTGTTGGTATTCAGACAGAAGCGCCGTCTTCGCCTCGCTGTTTGCCGACCACTCCGCTGAACCGGCGCTGTACAGCGCATCTCCGGCCGCTTTGAATCGGTCCCACAACTGGTTGTCGAGAGCTCTCGCAGCTCGAGGCGCCTTCTTCCATGCGTCGAGAAGCGCGCGGTAAGCACTGATACCGTCAGCACCCTTCGGCGCGAGTGCTTCTGCCTTTTCGCAGAGATCGGTCTTGATGCTCTTGGCTTCCTTGTCGGCCGATTGTTTCGACTGAAAAAAGGCGCGCTGGGCTCGATCAAACGTCTGGCGGGCAGTTTTGAAGCGATTCCATAACTCATCAGCAGCTTTCTTCGGCACGCGGTGCGGAAGCTTCTGTTCCTCTTTCCACGATTCGAACAACGCGCCGATTTCTTTCTGGGCGTTGCGCCAGTGAATCGAGCCGTCAATCTGAGCCGCAATCGCCTCAACCCGCTCAACAATTGCTGTGCGTCGCGCGAGCGATTGAGCCGCTGCTTCTTTGTTCTCGGCGTCTTGCTTTTCTTTCAATCCGGCTATCGACTCGGCGATTACTCCCACGCGAAGCCGTAGTGCGTTGAGGTCGCCGACAGCATGGGCGTCGGTTAGAGCGACAACCAGTTTCTCGATAGCGGCGAGCAGGTCCCGAGCCGAAGCACCGGCCTTGGAACGTTGTTCGAGAAGAGTTACCTGCGACGCGAGCTCGGTGAACCGAGAGACGTAGAACGTGAGCGCTTCGTCAGCGGATACGTCGACGACTTGGCCGACGCTGCGCCAGTCCCCGTCTTTGACCCACACGGTACCGTCAGCATCGACTCGGCCAAATTCTGTTTCGCTTTTTGCCACTCGTCAAGATTACACAGCGCGTGCCGTCTCGGATACACCGTATCTGAACCGTTACCTAGGCGACCGCACGCCTATCATGGAGTCATGACGGGCGAATCGGGGTTGTTCGGCGGCACGGCCCCGTTGGCTGTGAGGATGAGACCTCGAACTGTTGACGAGATTCTTGGTCAATCACACCTACTTCGCGACGGATCGCCGTTGCGGCAATTGGCCGAACCGGCGGGTAACGCTGGGGTGTCGGTCATCCTGTGGGGGCCTGCCGGTACAGGCAAGACAACAATCGCTCACGTGATTGCTCGTTCGTCCAATCGCCATTTCGTCGAGTTGTCGGCGGTTACCGCTGGCGTCAAAGATGTCCGAGAGGTCATGGAGTCGGCGTTATCGCGAATCAGCGACGGCGGAGCCGCGACACTCCTCTTCCTTGACGAGATTCACCGCTTCACCAAAGCCCAGCAGGACGCACTGTTGCCCGGTGTTGAAAACGGTTGGGTGACGCTGATTGCTGCCACGACGGAAAACCCGTCTTTCAGCGTGATTACTCCGCTACTGAGCCGCTCTCTTCTTCTCACTCTCAAACCTTTGACGGACGATGACGTCGGATCCCTCGTCGCTCGAGCGGTTAGTGCCCCCGAGGGGCTTGCCGGGTCTATCTCTGTCGAACCAGACGCAATTGCGGCCCTTGTGCGACTGTCAAGTGGCGATGCTCGTCGAGCGTTGACTTCTCTCGAGGCCGCGGCCAATTCGGTTGGCTCGGGCGGAACGGTGACCACCGAGGCCGTTGCTGACGCGAATGACCGAGCACTGTTGCGTTATGACCGGGCGGGAGACGAACACTACGACGTCATCAGCGCCTTCATCAAATCAGTGCGGGGGAGCGACGTCGACGCATCGATTCACTATCTTGCCCGCATGATCGAAGCGGGCGAAGACCCGCGTTTCATCGCTCGACGTTTGGTGATTCTGGCAGCTGAGGACATCGGTGTGGCCGACCCAACCTGCCTCACCCTCGCGGTCGCAGCAGCGGACGCTGTGCAACTTATCGGTATGCCAGAGGGTCGTATTCCGCTAGCGGAAGCTACTATTCACCTGGCACTGGCACCGAAATCGAATTCTGTCATCGTCGCAATCGATGCGGCGATCCGCGATATTCGTGACGGAAGGTTCGAGCCGGTCCCGAAACATCTTCGAGACGCGCATTACGCTGGCGCGCAAAAATTGGGTCACGGCAGAGGTTACGTCTATCCACATGACGTGGATGGAGGGGTTGCCGCTCAGAGTTATCGGGATGGCGATGCGCCCCGATATTACGAACCCCGCGGGCACGGACGAGAACAGGAACTCACGGAGAGACTGGCTCGAATTCGCGGAATCCTCGACGGTGTTTGAATGGCGCGGTTGACCACTTTCTGTTAGGGTTTGATTACCGCTTGAGAAGGCAGACGTGCGGCTGCGTCTCCTCCACAAGAATCGGTGCCTGTAGCCGGCGCCGTGGCCCTCATGTTTCTCTCCCCGTAAGTGGGGGACTTTCCACTGTTGTTTCACACACGTAAAGGACACAATGTCTGACAAGAACCGCACACGCGCGAAGGTTCGCCTATCGCGTGCACTCGGAATCGCTTTGACCCCCAAGGCCGCGCGCCTGATGGGCGAAGGGGCATTCCCGCCCGGCCAGCACGGACGTACCAAGCGCAAATCCGAAGGTGACTTCGCGATGCGTCTTCGCGAAAAGCAGCGTCTTCGCGCGCAGTACGGAATTCGCGAAGCCCAGATGCGCAACACCTTCGACGAGGCACGTCGCACTCAGGGATTGACCGGTGAGAACCTCGTTGAACTCCTTGAGATGCGTCTCGACGCACTCGTCCTTCGCTCGGGCTTCGCTCGCACGTCGGCGCAAGCACGCCAGATGGTCGTGCACCGTCACATCCTGGTGGATGGACAACTGGTTGACCGCCCGTCGTTCCGTGTAAAGCCGGGACAGATGATTCACGTCAAGGAGCGCAGCGAGGCAACTCCGTTGTTCCAAGACTCGGCGATCGGCGTTCACCGCGACGTTCTTCCAGCGGTACCCGAGTATCTCGACGTGAAACTCGACAAGCTTCAGGCGCGTCTCGTTCGTCGCCCCAAGCGCGCAGAGGTACCCGTCACGTGTGAAGTACAACTCGTCGTCGAGTATTACGCCGCACGCTAAAGCCCAACCAAGTGGGGTGGGCTTTCGAGCCCACCCCTTTCTCATTCCCCTAAACTCGTGTTGACAGAGGAGTATTCGATGAAAACGGCTGAGATCCAACGGCGTTGGTTGTCGTATTTCGAGGGCAAGGGCCACACCGTCGTGCCGTCGGCTTCTCTCGTCTCGGACGATCCGACGCTGATGTTCACCGTTGCGGGTATGGTTCCGTTTATTCCCTATCTGACGGGCGTTGTTCCAGCCCCTTTTCCCCGAGCGACCTCGGTACAGAAGTGTATTCGTACTCTCGATATCGAAGAGGTAGGAAAGACGACTCGTCACGGGACGTTCTTCCAGATGAACGGAAATTTCTCATTCGGGGACTATTTCAAGGAAGGCGCAATCGGTTTCGCCTGGGAATTGCTCACAACAGCCGAGTCGGACGGTGGTTTAGGGTTCGCCGAAAAGGATCTCTGGATCACGGTGTACGAAGAGGACGATGAGGCAATCGAACTCTGGAAGAAAATTGCGGGAATACCGGATGAGCGGATTCAGCGTTTCGGAAAGACCGACAACTTCTGGTCGACGGGCCAGACAGGTCCCGCCGGCCCATGCTCGGAAATCTATTTCGACCGAGGCCCCGCCTACGGTCCGGATGGTGGTCCGGCTGTTGATGACACTCGGTACATCGAGATTTGGAACCTCGTGTTTATGCAGTATCTAATTTCGGACGTGAAATCCAAGACCGAATTCACGATTGACGGGGAACTCCCGCAGAAAAATATTGACACGGGGATGGGCATGGAGCGCGTCGCGTTCCTCAAGCAGGGCGTCGAAAACATGTACGAGATAGATCAGGTTCGCCCCGTTCTCGACATCGCGTCAGAGATTTCCGGACGAACCTACGGAGCCAATAACGACGACGACGTTCGAATGCGTGTTGTCGCCGACCACATCCGTTCATCTCTCATGTTGATGAGCGACGGCGTGATGCCCGGAAACGAAGGACGAGGCTACATCCTGCGTCGTCTCTTGCGGCGTTCCGTTCGAGCCATGCGCCTTCTCGGCGTAGACGCACCAACGTTCACGGAACTGTTCGCCGCGTCGCGCGACGCAATGAAGGGCTCATATCCCGACGTCGAAATCCACTACGACAGAATTTCACGCACGGCAATCGGCGAGGAGGAGGCGTTTCTTCGCACTCTTGTGTCCGGCACGCAGATTCTCGACCTCGCGGTGACTCAGCATAAGGAAGCGAAGTCCGAGTCTCTGGATGGGAGCACCGCCTTCCTCTTGCACGACACCTACGGATTCCCGATTGACCTCACGCTGGAAATGGCGGAAGAGGCAGGGTTGTCGGTGGATCGAGCCACGTTCGACTCGCTGATGCTGGCCCAGAAGACTCGAGCGAAGGCCGACGCGAAGGCAAAAAAAGGAGCCCTTGCCGACGTTTCCGTTTATGGAGAGTTCCGAACGAGCGGGGAAACGGTCTTTACCGGATATGACGATTTGACGACGGAAACGAGCGTCTTAGGCATTATTCGCGATGGGGCTGCGGTCACCTCAGCGTCCGCGGGAGAAACGGTCGAATTGATTCTCCGTGAAACAAGCCTGTATGCCGAGAGTGGCGGACAGGATGCAGATGATGGCGTCATCGTCGGTGCAAACTTTTCGGCGGAAGTCGTGGATGTTCAACGACCGATCAAGGGACTCACAGCGCATACCGTACGCATCACCGATGGGTCTGTTGGGGTGAGCGACACTGTCACCACCATCGTCGACGAGGTCTACCGTCGTCGTGCGACTCAGGCCCACTCCGCTACTCACTTGGTGCACGCAGCTCTGCGGCAGACGCTCGGCAACGATGCCCATCAGGCCGGCTCCTACAACAAGGCTGGTTATATGCGTTTTGACTTCGCCTGGAACCAGGGCTTGTCGGACGCGACACGGTCCGAGATCGAAAACATCGCGAACAACGCCATTTCAGACAACCTCGACGTTGTCACGAGAGTCATGTCGCTCGACGAAGCGAAAGAGACGGGCGCTATGGCGCTGTTCGGTGAGAAATACGGTGACACTGTCCGCGTCGTTGACATTGGCGGTCCGTGGTCTCGAGAACTGTGTGCCGGCACCCACGTTTCTCGTTCGAGCGAGGTCGGGTTGATCAATCTGATTGGTGAATCGAGTATTGGGTCAACAAACCGCCGAATTGAAGCGCTGGTAGGAACGTCGGCGTTTGAGTCGTTTGCGACCGAGCGTGCCCTAGTCGCCGAATTGACCTCTAATCTCAAGACCCCCAAAGAAGCGTTACCCGCACGAATTGCAGAACTAATCGAGCAACTCAAGGGTGCGGAGCGGACAATCGCCCAATATCAGGCCGCGATTGTTCGTGAACGAGTGCCAGAACTGGTCGCTGGAGCATCCCTGATTGGCTCTACAACAGCAGTCGTTGCCTCACTCGGGGTTGTCGATTCCGCTGACGCTCTTCGCCAACTGGTAACGGACGTCCGAGATCGCCTTGGAGAGTCCATCGGACTTGTCGCGCTCGGTGCCGAGATTGATGGCAAGGCAGCAGTCATTGTCGCTACGACTTCGGATGCCCGAACGGCAGGTTTGTCCGCGGGAGTTCTCGCGAAGCGAGCTGCTGCCGTCCTGGGCGGTGGCGGTGGTGGACGCGACGACGTAGCCCAGGGTGGTGGAGCAGACCCGAAACTGATCGATGCCGCGTTGAGTGATATTCGAACGGCTCTTGGAAGCTAAAAAATGCGCACGGGCACACGAATCGGAATCGATGTGGGCAAAGTCCGTGTCGGCGTCGCACGGTCGGATGCCCTCGGGTTGATGGCGGTGCCGGTGTCGACGCTTGCTCGAGAAACCGCCATCGCCGACCTCGTGCGCTTGGCTTCTGATTACGAGCCCATCGAGTTCGTGTGCGGTCTCCCGCTGTCGCTGGACGGGTCCGAGACGGCGTCCACACTGGACGCGCGCGAGTTCGCCATTGAGCTTTCCGCTGCAACCCACGTGCCGGTGCGACTCGTTGACGAGCGATTGACGACGGTGACAGCGCAGCACGCGCTTCACGACGCGAGTCATTCAACTAAGTCCGGTCGAGCGATGATCGATCAAGTTGCGGCGACAATTCTGCTGGAGAGCGCCCTCAACGCAGAACGCGCGGGCAATACACTGGGTGAAACGGTAGGAGACGAATGAGCGAAACACGACGAGAAGCACGCGCGAAATCCTCAAGGCGAGGCTGTGGGATTATTGCTGCCGTCCTCGTCGTGATTTTGGCTATTGGTGGCGCGGGCGCGTGGTTTGCCTGGACCAACTACGAAACCAAGATTCGGGACGTGTTGGGTCTTCCCGCCGACAACGATTACGTCGGCACCGGTGTTGCTCCTGAGATTCAGATTGTCGTCGAACAGGGTGAATACGGCGACGCAATCGCGCAGAAGCTCGTTGATGCCGGCGTGACTAAGTCATTTGATGCGGTCTATCAACTTCTACTCGCAGATTCGTCGATTGTTTTTACACCAGGTAGCTACACGCTCAAGACCGAGATGAGCGCAGCGTCTGCAATCGCCATTTTGAGCGACCCCGCCAACCGAATCACGCTTAAGGTGACTATTCCCGAAGGATCTGTCCTCTCAACGACCTTCGCGACGTTGAGCGAAGGGACTGGCATCCCAGTGGCCGACTTCGAATCGGCCGCGGCCGATCCGACTGTGTTCGGAATTCCCGCGAAGGCACCCTCGGTCGAAGGATTCCTGTTCCCCGCCACGTATGAATTCAACCCCACGCAGGACGCGAGTTCCATCATTCAGACCATGGTGGACGAAATGAACACCCGACTCGATGCGCTTGGTGTTGCGCCAAACAAACGCTATTCGGTCGTCACGTTTGCGGCGCTCGTCCAACGAGAAGCGGGAAGTGACCCTCGTGATTTCGCAAAGATTGCACGTGTTTTCCAAAACCGTTTGGATGCTGGCTGGAAATTGGAATCGGACGCGACGGTGGCCTACGGCACCGGCAACCTTCACACGGTGTGGACGACTGACGCGGAACGTGCCGATGCCGGGAACCTCTACAACACCTATGTCCACGAAGGCCTCCCGGTGGGACCGATTGGTCTACCTGGGGAAGTCGCTCTCGAAGCAGTGCTAAAACCAAAACCTGGCCCATGGTTCTTTTTCGTGCCGGTCAACCTCAAAACGGGGGAAACGAGATTCTCAGAGACCTCCGCGCAACACGGTGCGGCCGTCCAGGAACTGCGGGCCTGGTGTAATGCGTCCACGGCGAACGCCGCCTACTGTGACTAGGAATTTTGGGGTTCTCGGTAGCCCGATTGATCACTCGAAGTCCCCAGCACTGCACCGAGCGGCGATCGCTGTCCTGGGAATTGACGCAGCGTATTCGGCTACTGACGTCGGGTCATCGAGACTTCCGCTCTTCCTCGAGTCGCTCGATGACTCGTGGGATGGATTGTCGCTCACAATGCCTCTCAAACAGGCAATACGTCCCTTGTTGGTCTCGGAATGCTCGGTCTCTGCTCTGACGGGCGCTGTAAACACGGTCGTCCGCGGTCCGGACGGTTGGCATGGGTTCAACACCGACGTGTGGGGCGCGGCGACAGCTATCCGACAGTACGGAGGTGCGACGTTTCGAAGTGCGATTCTTCTCGGGGCGGGAGCTACAGCGTCATCGCTCGTCCTTGCGCTGCACGAGCTCGGTGTCGAATCTCTCGTGATTGTTGCCCGCGATCCCGACCGAACCACGGAAGTGCAGGAGTTGGCCCGGTATTTGGGTATCGAAGTTCGCGCCGCACTTTTTGGGGAGTCACTTGACTCGACCGACCTCGTTGTTAGCAGCCTTCCGGCAAACGCGATTTTGACGTCTGACGCGATTGAGTGCCTTGATGCCGAACTTTTGTTTGACGTCGTGTACGAGCCGTGGCCGAGTGCGCTCGCGAAAGAATGGGCGGTCCGAGGTCTCGAGTCGATCAGCGGGCTCAACATGCTGCTGTGGCAGGCGGTTCGACAGGCACGCGTGTTTTACGGGGAATCGGCCGACGAACCGTTGCCTAATGAAGACCTGGTGGTTACCGCCATGCGCGCCGCGGTTGGTCTATAACGAACCCCTCGTCTGGAACAATAGAACCATGCGATGGCTAACTGCAGGTGAATCACACGGACCAGAGCTCATCGGAATTATCGAGGGTCTTCCGGCGGGAGTCCATGTTTCCCTCGACTCTATTCGCAGCGATCTCGCGCGTAGGCGACTTGGATACGGTCGAGGTGCTCGCATGAAATTCGAGGCTGACGAGGTATTCGTCTCGGGTGGAGTTCGTCACGGACTGACGATGGGTGGACCAGTCGCGTTACGTATCACCAACACGGAGTGGCCGAAGTGGACTGAGGTGATGAGCATCGAACCCGTCGACACTGACGTTTTGTCGAGTGCTCGCGGCGCGGCGCTTACTCGACCGCGACCGGGACACGCGGATCTGACGGGGATGCAGAAATACGATTTCGACGAGGCTCGTCCCGTTCTTGAACGAGCGTCTGCACGGGAGACCGCGACCAGAGTCGCACTCGGTGCGGTCGCTCGCGCTTTCCTCTCTGAGCTGGGAATTGAAGCGGTGGCTCACACCGTTGCAATCGCGACGGTTCAGGTCCCCGAGGGCGCGCCGTTACCTCGACCCGCAGACGTTGACCAGCTCGATTCCGATCTATTGCGATGCTTCGATGACGCGACGTCGGTTCAAATGGTCGCAGAGGTAGACAGAGCTCACAAAGACGGAGACACGCTTGGTGGTGTCGTCGAGGTGTTGGTGTACGGCATGCCACCAGGGCTCGGTTCATTTGTTCACTGGGATCGTCGCTTGGATTCTCGACTCGCCGCAGCGCTCATGGGAATTCAGGCAATCAAGGGAGTCGAGGTTGGAGACGGTTTCGAAACGACCCGCCGTCCTGGAAGTGAGGCTCACGACGAGATTGTTCAGGGAGACGGCCTTGAGCGTCTCAGTGATCGCGCCGGAGGAATCGAAGGCGGAATGAGTACCGGTCAAGTCTTGCGTGTCCGAGCTGGGATGAAACCCATCGCTACTGTCCCACGGGCTTTGCGAACCGTGGATGTCGCGACCGGAGAAGAGGCCACGGCACATCATCAGCGTTCGGATGTGTGCGCTGTTCCAGCGGCCGGAGTCGTCGCGGAAGCGATGGTTCTCCTGGTTGTCGCCGAGGCTGTGATGGAAAAGTTCGGAGGCGACTCTGTCGGCGAAACTCGACGGAACATGCAGGCCTACCTTGATTCAATTCCTGTATCACGACGGACCAAACAGGAACGACCGTGAGTCCGATTGCGGTCCTCATCGGACCGCCGGCTGCGGGGAAATCACGCCTCGGGCGGCGCGTTGCGGATCGACTAGGTGTTGGATTCGTTGATACGGACAAGAGCGTTGTGGTGAAACATGGCCCAATTCCTGAGATTTTTGCTTCTTCAGGAGAAGCGCAGTTCCGTGCGTGGGAACGTGAAGCTGTTACCGAGGCGCTACTCACTCCGGGGATCGTCGCTCTTGGTGGTGGCGCGATACTCAATCCCGACACTCAACGAGACCTTGAGGATCTTTTTGTGGTCATGGTGACCGCAACACCAGAGGCTATCGAACCACGTCTCGTATCCGCGAAGCGGCCACTTCTTACCGGGGGGATCGACGCGTGGGTTGCGCTCGTTGCCGAGCGCCAACCTGTTTATGACCGACTCGCTGATTTCACCGTTGACACCAGTCGAGGAACCATGGACGGAATAGCTGACAGCCTCGTTACTCGATTGGAGGAACGTCGTTGAGTACTGTGAGAGTAACTGGCAACGCGCCTTACGACATCTCAATTGGGTCCGGTACGCGACATGAACTTCGCGACAGGTTGGGGCCCCACGTCGCCAAAGCGCTATTGATCCACGCACCAATCATGACCGGTGAAGCAACCCGAATTCGCGAAGCCCTCGCTGGTCAGGTCGACGTTCTGCTCGCTGAGGTTCCGGAAGCGGAAGACTCGAAGCGAATTGAGGTTGCGGCGTTTTGTTGGGGGATAATGGGGCAGGCCGATTTCACGCGCAGTGACGCTGTGATTTCACTC
>Ga0214921_10003715_pt1 | contig 23078 bp, 19 predicted proteins | sample LL1505_MetaG_FD_177992 | JGI IMG/M metagenome (GOLD analysis project Ga0214921, IMG submission 177992) | Freshwater microbial communities from Lake Lanier, Atlanta, Georgia, United States - LL-1505 | ecosystem: Environmental > Aquatic > Freshwater > Lake | place: USA: Georgia | collected... | reverse complement strand
CGCAAAAAATGACATAAGTACAACAGCAATTAATAAAAAATAAACAGGTATTTTTTTAGTCAGCATTATTTTAATTTTTATCTGCAATTTAATCATTTTTATTTTGATTAATTGAATTATATGTTAAATTAACAATTAACTTCATTTCGAAAAATCGAATTTAGCTTTTAAAGAAAGTGTAATTTATTTTAACATAGCAATACTTTTGTATTTAAATTCCATTCATGAAATTGATTAAAATATTTTTTACATTATTATTTCTGTCTTTATTTTTAACCGCACTTAATGTTAATCCCTATATAGATGCAAAAAGTAAATCAACACCAATAACTAAATCAAATTATACAACTGATTTTTTTTGGGAAAACCTTTTACACTTTCAAATTTATCAAGATGAGCATTTACTTTTAGGCAACCCTACTTCCGCTAACAACAATAAAACCAATACTAATAATTACCTGATCGTCAAACATCAATATGCTCTTTCTTACAATAACGATAAAGGATATCCTAATTGGGTGAGCTGGCATCTTGATTTATCCTGGAAAGGCAATGCTAAAAGATGTAATTGCTTTTCATCAGAGAAAACATTACCGAATGGATTTTTTAAAGCCTCTTCCAATAGCTATGCTAAATCAGGCTTTGATAGAGGGCACCTTTGCCCATCAGAAGACAGAGATGCTACCGCCGAAGATAATGCCGCCACTTTTACAATGTCCAATATGATTCCGCAATCACCCAATCTGAATAGAATTACTTGGGTAGCTTTAGAAAAATATTGCCAAGATCTACTTACTCAAGATTACGAATTGTACATCATTGCTGGGACTTACGGTATTGGAGGAGAAGGCAACAAAGGCTATGCCGAACATATTGATCATGGAAAAATTACCGTTCCCGCCCACTGTTGGAAAATTATTGTCCTACTAAAAAATGGGGACAACGACCTTCAACGTATCAATTCTAATACAAAAGTAATTGCAGTGGATATGCCCAATAATAATTCCGTAAAATCATTCCCCTGGGAACAGTACAGAACTACCATCGATGATATCGAACAGAAAACACACTACGACTTCCTTAGCAATGTTCCAGCCTCCATCCAAAATGTTATAGAAAAAAACATGGCTGATTTGCCCTCAAAACACTGATTTTGCCAGAAAATAATAATTATACAATAAAATACTATACCACTAACCAATTTTAGCTTCATAATCTATAAATAAAGCTATCTTTTTGCCAAACAAAATATTATATTTGCCCATCTATAATCAACTAATATTATGAATTTTAAACGCATTAACAACATCACTGGCTGGGCTATTTGTATAATCGCCTGCACTGTATACCTAATGACCATGGAAGCTACCGGTAGCTTATGGGATTGTGGAGAATTTGCATCAAGTGCCTATAAGCTTCAAATACCTCATCCACCTGGAGCACCATTGTTTGTAATCATAGGTCGTTTATTTATGATTCCATTCGATCCAAAACATGCAGCAACTGGTATAAATATCATGAGTGCATTGGCAAGCGGATTCACTATACTATTTTTGTTTTGGACGATCACCCACTTCGCTCGTAAAATTGTACAAAAAGATGGTGAAGCACTAAGCTTGATTAAAATAATCAGCATTATGGCCGCTGGCACTATTGGTGCTTTAGCGTATACATTTTCTGATTCTTTTTGGTATAGCGCTGTAGAAGGTGAAGTATATGCGCTTTCCTCTTTCTTCACTGCCATTGTTTTTTGGACAATTGTGAAATGGGAACAAAGCGTTACGGAAGAACAAGAACAAGGTATCCATGGAAAATTCACCAAAGCTGACAGGTGGATTATTTTGATTTTTTATTTAATGGGATTATCCATTGGAGTGCATTTGCTGAATTTGTTAACCATCCCCGCTATTGTACTTATTTATTATTTCAAACGCTACAAACCAACTAATTGGGGAACTTTTTATGCTTTCTTAATTGGTTGCGTTATTACCGGATTAGTTCAAAAAGCCGTTATTCAATGGAGTATCAACGGCGCAGCAAATATGGATATCTTATTTGTCAACGATTTTGGACTTCCCTACTTTAGCGGTTTTGCTTTCTTCTTTTTACTTGTTGCCACTTTTATATTTTTGGGATTGCGTTATGCAAACAAAAAAAACTGGAACTTTTTAAAATTAGGACTTTGGAGCTTTTCGTTTATGCTTTTGGGTTATTCTACTTACTTCACCCCAATGGTTAGAAGTAATGCCAACCCAACTGTTGATATGTTTAATGTTGACAACCCGGTTAGTTTGGTTGGGTATGTAAGTAGAGACCAATATGGCGACTGGCCTATTTTATATGGCCAGGATTTTACTGCACAAATACAAGATGCTGTTACTACTGAAACTTACATAAAATCCAACGGCAAATATGAAAAAAATGGAAAAAAAGTTAAGTACGTATTTGCTGATGGAGATAAACACCCTTTCCCAAGAATGTGGGATCAAAGCAATGACCAAGGACATGCCGATTACTATGCTAGCTGGGCTGGTATAAGTAAAGATAAAGATGGTGCTTGGGAAAGAGCCCCCACAGTTGCTGAAAACATTGGATTCTTCTTTGGTTACCAAATAAACTGGATGTACTGGCGCTACTTCATGTGGAACTTCGCCGGAAAACAAAACGATATTCAAGGCGTTAATGTTGGAAATCCAAGAGATGGAAATTGGTTAACAGGTATCTCTTTCTATGACAACCTTCGACTGGGAAATCAAGATAAATTGCCCGATACACTTAAACACAACAAAGCCAATAACAAGTTATACATGTTGCCTTTTATTCTAGGCATTCTGGGGCTTTTGTATCAATTTAAAAAAGACAAACGTGACAACTTGATTGTAGGCCTCTTGTTTTTCTTTACTGGAATTGCCATTTGCATTTACCTTAATGCGGCGGGTAATCAACCCCGTGAGCGTGATTATGCATACGTAGGTTCTTTTTATGCTTTTGCTATTTGGATTGGATTAGGCGTCTTGTACGTAATCGAATTATTAAACACCTTAATAAAAAACAAACAGACCTCTACCATTGCAGGTAGTATCGTTTGCCTACTTGCTGTACCTGTTATTATGGCTAATCAAGAGTGGGATGATCATGACAGAAGCCATAAAACAATTGCCAGGGATTTAGCAACAGATTATCTAGAAAGCTGTGCCCCAAATGCCATTTTAATTTCATTTGGAGATAATGACACTTACCCATTGTGGTATGCTCAGGAAGTTGAAGGTGTTCGTCCTGACGTAAGGGTTATCAATAGCAGCTTGTTAGGAACAGATTGGTACATTAATCAATTAAGGTATAAGGTTAACAATAGTGACCCAATTGATCCAATTTGGTCTGCTGCTCAAATCGAAGGCTCTTCAAGAGACGTTATACAATACAATCCTAATGTTATAAGTAATCAAGATCAATACGTGGATTTGTATACGATGATGAAAGATTATGCTGGTTCAGATGATCCTGCAAAAGGAACAATCGTTAATGAAAATGATACAAGAAATATTTTTACATCTCAAAAAGTAAGCGTACCCGTTGATACGGCAGAAGTTAGAAGAAATGGCACCGTTAATCCAAATGACCCTATTGTATCCGAATTAAAATTCGAATTCAGTAAAAATTATTTGTATAAGAATGACGCGGCAATCTTAAATATTATTGCGGCCAACAATTGGAAAAGACCTATCTGCTTTACATCGCCTTATGAAGAATTAGGTTTCCAAAAATATTTAAGGCAGGAAGGAATGACTTATCGCTTGGTTCCAATTGAAAATGGAGGCGTAAACCAGGATTGGGTTATGGATAAAATGATGCATAAATACGCATCTGGAAACGCTCAAGTAAAGGGAGTTTATTTTGATGAAGAAAACCGCCGTCATTTAAATAGTATTCGTTTGGCATACGCACAAGCAGCAAGCGCTTTAGCTGATGCCAACAGAAAAGAAGATGCCAAAAAACTATTAAACAAATGTGATCAAATGATGCTGCAGGAAAATATATCCTATGGAATGGCTGGCAGATATCAACAACACAACCAAATTTCTATGCAATTGTTGTATGCTTGTCTAAAATCCGGTGAAGATAAACTGGCTGCTAAAATCAGTAAAAGTTTACACAAGGATATGGAACAACAAGCCAATTATTATCAATCTTTACCTGATTCAAAAAGAGATGGTGTTGCCGAAGAAGAATCTAGGAATAGTAATTTGATAAATAACCTTAATGGAATGGAACAGCAATTTAAAATGATTAACAAGGCTAACGAAGTACCCAATTCAATAAAAACAAAAGCTTCCACTGATTCAGCCAAACCTTAATAATAGTATTAATCTTAATGCAAAGTCCTATACTGATGTATGGGACTTTTTTTATTTAAAAAGTAAACTTACTCCGCATATAATTGTTTACTATCTTGTAAATCATTACTTATTAGCAAGGCAGAATAAATGCATAGTTTCCTTTTTTCAAAATATAACCCCCATCAAACTGATAAAAGCAGTTTTGACAAGCTTTTCGAATTGTTGACCCAATTACTTACCTACACCAGTGGAGATTTCAATGAAGCGATTCAATGGCTAAATGAAGTGGATAAGGAATACAAACTAACAGATGATGATTATGCTATGGGTGACTTTATTGAAGACCTTAAATCAAAAGGGTATATTGATGAGAATAATCAAACTGGTGAAATTAAAATAACACCCAAAACTGAACAAACTATTCGACAAAAAAGCCTGGAAGAAATTTTTGGGAAAATAAAAAAATCAAAAAAAGGCAATCATCAAATATTTAAAGCCGGCACAGGTGATGAAATAAATCCCGAAACAAGATCCTTTCAATTTGGCGATTCAATGGAGCTGATTGATTTCACCGCTTCCATCAGAAATGCACAAGTAAATCATGGCATTGATAGTTTTAGAATGAATGAAGATGATTTAGAAATCAGAGAAACAGATTATAAAACTCAAACGTCAACCGTTTTAATGATTGACATTTCTCACTCTATGATTCTTTATGGAGAAGATAGAATTACACCCGCTAAAAAAGTAGCGATGGCATTGAGTGAATTAATAAAAATAAAATACCCAAAAGACACTTTAGATATTCTTGTATTTGGAAATGATGCCTGGACCATAGAAATAAAAGATCTCCCCTATTTGCAAGTTGGCCCTTATCATACCAATACAGTAGCCGGATTAGAGTTAGCGATGGAATTACTCAGAAAAAGAAAAAACCCAAACAAGCAGATTTTTATGATTACAGACGGCAAACCAACTTGCCTGAAGATTGGAAAAAATTATTATAAAAATAGCTTTGGTATTGACAGGAAAATTTTAACTAGATGCATGAGCTTAGCCATTCAATGCAAGAAATTAAAAATCCCTATCACCACCTTTATGATTGCAAGTGATCCCTATCTAAAATCATTTGTACAGGAGTTCACAGAAGCCAATAAGGGTAAAGCCTTTTTTGCCGGATTAGATAAATTGGGCTCCTTTATTTTTAAAGATTTTGAAAGTGGGAAAACTAAACCCATGAACTAATATTTTATTTAACTCATTTAAAATAATAAACACGACATGCATAAAATGAATACTATAAAAACACTTGGTGAACTAAAAAAAAGCGGATGGATTTCAACCTCTATTAAAGATGAAATCAGGCGAAATCTTATTCATAAAATTAAAACTAAAGAAAATCCTTTCCCAGGTATTTTAGGATATGAAGACACCGTTATTCCTGATACAGAAAGAGCATTGCTCAGCAAACATAATATTTTATTTCTTGGATTAAGGGGGCAGGCGAAAACACGTATCGCTAGGCAAATGACTGAATTGCTGGATGAATATATTCCCATCGTTGCAGGAAGCGAAATCAATGACGATCCAATTCAACCTATTTCAAGATTTGCCATCGATTTAATTCAAGAAAAAGGAGACAATACACCAATCGAATGGCTTCACAAATCTCAACGCTATGGCGAGAAGCTGGCAACACCCGATGTGAGTGTATCCGATCTGATTGGGGATATAGATCCAATAAAAGCCGCTAACCTGAAATTAAATTTTGCCGATGAAAGAGTATTGCATTATGGAATTATTCCAAGAAGTAACAGATCTATTTTTGTAATCAACGAACTCCCTGATTTACAAGCTAGAATTCAAGTTTCTTTATTCAATATCCTTGAAGAAGGCGATTTACAAATCCGTGGATTTAAATTAAGATTGCCTTTAGATATATTATTTGTATTTACTGCTAACCCAGAAGATTACACGAATAGAGGAAGTATTGTTACTCCTTTAAAAGACAGAATTCAAAGCCAAATTCTTACCCACTATCCTACCTCTATAGAAACATCTTTAGCCATTACCGCCCAAGAAGCGACTAAAATAAAAGAGCAGCAAGAAACTGTTGAAATAAGCGACCTTATAAAAAGATTAATAGAACAAGTATCTTTTGAAGCAAGAAAAAGTGAATTGATTGACAAAAAAAGTGGCGTCAGTGCAAGATTAACTATTTCAGCATATGAAAATGTAACAAGCGCCGCAGAAAGAAGATTACTCATCAATAAAGAAACAAACACGCAAGTATGGATTAGCGATCTAATAGGCATCATTCCTTCTATTACCGGAAAAGTAGAATTGGTTTATGAAGGCGAACAAGAAGGACCTTTTCAAGTTGCACACAACCTGGTTGAAAAATCAATCAGAACAACCTTTGCTGCTTATTTCCCTAACCCGGAAGTGTTAAAGAAAAAGAAAAATAAAGATAATCAGAAAGAAGAAAGTCCTTATAAAGCGATCACAAAATGGTTCGACCAAGGGAATCAACTAAATATTTTTCTTGAAACAAAAGATGCAGACAAAATTCAATTACTATACAAAGTTGATGGCTTGTATGCCTTAGTAAAAAAACTATATAGTAACGCAAATGAAAAAGAAAATGCCCTGTTGATGGAATTTGTATTACACGGACTTTCTAGTTATTCTTTGATCAGCAAAAAAATAATGGAAGGGAAAATTGAATTTAAAGATTTAATGGGAAGCATGTTGAATATTGACGCTCAGGATTTTTCAGATGAAGATTTCAATTAATTGACGGGTTATATTCCATGAATATACCTTTTAATACACATTAACTTCTCTTTGTAACAGAATTCCGAATGTAGATTGTACTGATTTGATTATTCTTTCACTTAAATCCAAAATTTGCAGCCCGGTAGCTTTGCCATAATTCACCAACACCAACGCTTGCTTATCATAACATCCTGCGTCACCTTCCCTGAATCCTTTCCATCCGGCTTGTTCTATCAGCCATCCTGCAGGTATTTTTATGATATCCTTTTTAGTAGGGTACCCAACTAATGAAGGAAACGCTACTTTTAATTTTTCAAACTCCCCCGTTTCAATTTCCGGATTTTTAAAAAAGCTTCCAGCATTGCCAATTTTTAAAGGGTCTGGCAATTTACTATTTCGAATATTCATAACCGCTTGTGCTATAGCTTTAATGGAAAGATCTTTAATCCCCATTTCATCTATCTCTTGCTGAATTGCACCATAAGTAGTATTAAATACTGGCTTTTTACTTAATCGATAAGTAACAGAAGTAATTACAAATTGATCTTTATATTTATTTTTAAAAATACTCTCTCTATAACCAAATTCACATTCCGAATTGGTAAATATTTTCGTATTCCCATCATGTATGTCAATCGCTTCCAAAGAATGAAAAACATCTTTTATTTCAACACCATAAGCACCAATATTCTGCATGGGAGACGCTCCAATACTTCCAGGTATTAAGGCAAGGTTTTCAATACCAGCATACCCATGATGAATACAATAAACAACAAACTGATGCCAATTCATTCCAGCGCCTACTTGTACTAAAATAAAATCATCCTGCTCTTCAATCACTTCCACGCCTTCTATTTCATTTTTCATCACTAAGGCTTCTATATTTTTTGTAAATAAAATATTACTACCCCCTCCTAATATTAAATGCGTATTTTTTTTATGTTGTGTTGATGCAATTAATTCCTGCAGCTGATCAATAGAGTTGAATGAAGCAAAATATTTCGCATACACTTCTATTCCAAATGAATTGAAAGGCTGTAATGATATATTTTCTTTTATCTGCAATGAATATTATTTATGAAGGATCTACATCTGCAATGATACTAATTGATTTGTATATTTTATCACTCAACAATAAATTAATATGGTGCTTTATTGCCTTTTTTATCTTCAAACTCATTCCTGTCTCTTTAGTCAATTTTAACATTATCTCCATTAAATATTGATTCCTCAAACGTGCAATTACAGGTGGAGCAGGACCTATCACACTTTCTTTAAAATCCATCCTCAACGAATCAGCTAATTTCATTGAAGCTTTTTTCACTACGTCATTTTCCTTATGCTTTAAAGTAAGTTTTATTAATCTGGTATATGGTGGATAATTAAATATCCTCCTACTTTCTATTTCATTTGCATAAAATTGCTCATAATTATGTTGTTGCACCAACTCAATAATAGGATGCTTTACATTCAATGCCTGAATGATTACTTTTCCTTGCTCACCTTTTCTGCCGGCCCTACCACTAACTTGCTCCATTAATTGAAAGGCTCGTTCATTAACCCTGAAATCTGCAAAACTCAACAAACCGTCTGCATCTAATATCCCCACCAAACTAACTTTATCAAAATCCAATCCCTTTACAACCATTTGTGTACCAACCAGAATATCCAAACGGTGCTGTTCAAATAATTGAATCAATGTATCATGCGCCGTCTTTCCTCTTACACTATCCACATCCATTCGAGCTATCCTGTATTTAGAAAAATCTTGCTCTAATTGTTCTTCAATTTTTTCTGTTCCGAAATTTTTCTCAACCCATTGTGCACTTCCACAAGCAGTACAATCAATTAATACAGGATAAGAACTGCCGCAATAATGACAATGTAATTTTTTACTAAACTTATGTAAGGTAAGTGACACATCACAATGATTGCATTGAGGTATAAAACCACAACTACCACAAATCAAATATGGATTATACCCTCTTCTGTTTTGAAATAGAATCACTTGTTTTTCCGCATCCATCGCTTGCTGAATGGCTTCTTTCAATTGAGGACTAATCATCACTTTACCTTTTTGGGCAACTTGACGTGTATTGATAATCTCTATGGCAGGTAATTGTATACCACCATATCTTTCATTTAATTCAACATAGCCATATTTTTTCTGCATGGCGTTGTAATAGCTTTCCAAGGAAGGAGTTCCGCTTCCTAATAATACCGTTGCATTAAATAAAGAAGCATAATAAATGGCCGCATCCCTTGCATTATATCTTGGCGCAGGGTCTTGTTGTTTAAAAGAAGCGTCATGCTCTTCATCTACAATAATAAATCCTAGGTTATTAAAAGGTAAAAAAATCGAACTTCTTGCACCTAATACAATACTTACTTCTCCATTTCGTATTTTATTCCATAACTCTATTCTCTCCTGGTCATTGAATTTAGAATGATAGACAGCTACATGGCCTCCAAAATGCTTTTGTAAGCGTCGAATAATTTGAGTAGTAAGGGCAATTTCTGGCAATAAATACAACACCTGCTTTCCCTGTTGAATAAATGCTTCTATTAATTTTATATATATAAGTGTTTTGCCACTTCCAGTTACCCCTTTTAATAATGTTACTTTTTTTTCTTTGAAGGACTGCTGTAATTGTGCTAAACAAATGGTTTGATTTTTGGATAATTCAAAGTCAATGATAATATTTTTAGGGGCGGTAATTATTCTGTCTATATTCCTGTTTTCGGCTATCAATATTTTTTTTTCGCATAATGCATTAAACTGAGCAGAGGATGCATTTGCTTTGTCAAGCAATGTTTTTTTATCCACTAACCCTTCCGTTTTACTCAAATGAATAAATGCCAATAATACAGCCATTTGCTTAGAAGCCCCTTTCCAATCATTCAATAATGCACTCAACTTATTTTCATCAGAAAAAATTGGATTTAAAATGACGTATGTATTTTTTTTTGGTTTATACTTTTCATTTAATTTCTCCCAGGTAAAACAAACTTCTTTTTCTAACAAGTTTTTAATTACAGGATACACATGTGAGGCATCAAGCAAAAGTTGTATTTCAGATAATTGCAACTGTTTTTTTATTAACAACGCTTCTGCCACAATAAATTCTTCATCATTTAAATTTGAAAAATCTTCTCCTATCGCATCATTATATACAACGATGGTTTCACTATTCAATTTAAAATTCGAAGGCAATGCGGCAGACATTACTTCCCCTTCGCTGCACATGTAATATTCACTCATCCATTGCCACAATTTAATTTGCTGTGGATATAATATGGGAGTCTCATCTAAAACATTGATAATAGATTTTGTGGTATAATTTGGCTTTTGCTGATAAATTGATTTTATAATACCCGCATACTTTTTGTTTTTACCGAAAACTACTTCCGCTCTACAACCTTCTTTGGTTTTATCTTTAAGATGTTCCGGTATTTGATATGTATACACGATAGGCAAGGCTAATGGAAGAATAATTTCGGCCCAAAAACCAGACGACTCTTCATTAAAAAGTATTTCAGTAGAAAACGACATGATTAAAATTAATCTTTTATCCAGCTTGCCTTGTATCTTATTAAAGCAGCTTCCATTGATTCATATACTTTTTGTTTGAGTACCGGGATGTCAGCAACTTCATACTCATCAACAGGAAATTCTTCTAAATAAACAATCCTGGATTTGCCAGGTGTTAAGGAAAAAGACTTACTATAATTTAAGCGATCATATGCATCTAAAAAAAGCAGGGGCTTAATGGGTGTTTTTGTTTCAATAGCAATTCTAAAAGCTCCATCAAAAAAATCAATCAAAGGCTTATTCGTTTCATTAAAAGTACCTTCCGGTGCCAATATGATTGAAATATTATCGCTAATCGCTTGTTTTAAATCGGCAACACTTCTTGCTCTATCCGCCTTATCCGATCTCTTTACCAAAATAACTGCACTACTATAAATTAAACCAAAAATTGGAATTTTAGCAATTTCATATTTTCCTAATCCACGAATATGCTGGTTTCTAATCGCTTTTAAAATTATCAATGCATCCAAATATGAAATATGATTGAAAATAAAAATTAATGGTTTTTTCGAATTATGTGGTGCCTCATAAATGGTGGTGTGCCAAATACCTATCAATAACATAGCGATATCAATAAAAAAACGAGTTAATTGATAAATTATATTTCCCCTTGTTTTCTTAGGCAGTAATAAAGTAATCAGTACTAAGGGAAAAAGAATCAATAACGCAATAAAGAAAATAAAAAAAGCATATATATTATATGCAATTTGAAAGAATCGTTGGATTTTATACATAGACAACACGAAAATAATAAGAAATATCTTGAAAGCTGAATATTCCGCTATAAATAAGCTTAATAATATAAAAAATATGCGTCCACAAAGCAAAAATGAAAAAATGACTGGTAAATAGAAAGCAATAAAAAGGAGTAAATTGGAGCCCTCATCCCCTTTTTTATATTTTTTAAGAAAAAAATCAAAAAACTTCTGAAAAATAGGCTAAAATGATTACCTTTGCCGTCCTAAATTCGGGTATGTTATGTTAGCAATAGTTAAAATCGCAGGTCAACAATTTAAAGTAAAAGCAGGAGACAACTTGTATGTTCCGCACATTGAAGGCAAAGCAGGTGATTCAATCGAATTCACTGACGTTTTGTTAACTGACAATGGTAGCAGCATAAATAGTGGATCAACTGTAAAAGCTGTTGTAAAAGCAGAAATCGTTAATGACCTTATTAAAGGCGAAAAAGTAATCGCTTTTAAAATGAAAAGAAGAAAAGGTTTCCGTAAAAAACACGGACATCGTACGCAGTATACACAAATTAAAGTAACTGCAATCGCTTAATTAATTTTGAAGGATTTTACTTCATTATTTAAAATGTAAAAAATGGCACATAAAAAAGGTGAAGGTTCCGTAAAAAACGGCCGAGATTCACAAAGCAAAAGATTAGGTGTAAAAATCTATGGTGGACAATCTGCGTTAGCTGGAAATATAATTATCCGTCAACGCGGTACCGTTTATCATCCAGGAAAAAATGTTGGACTAGGTAGAGACTTTACCATTTTTGCTTTAGAAGATGGTGTAGTTGAATTTAAAAAAGGAAAAGGTGATAAAACACATGTTTCTATAAATTCTATCTAAAAAATAATTTTTTAAAGTTTTTTTTGGTAATATAAAAATAATTATTATTTTTAATTATTATTTACTAACCAATTAAATTAAAAAAAATGGCAACAAAGAAAAAAGCTGCAAAAAAAGCTGCTCCAAAAAAAGCTGTAAAAAAAGCTGCTCCTAAGAAAGCTGCTAAAAAAGCTGCTCCTAAGAAAGCTGCTAAAAAAGCTGCTCCTAAGAAAGCTGCTAAAAAAGCTGCTCCTAAGAAAGCTGCTAAGAAGAAGTAAGCTTTTTTTGCTCAAAGAGCAAAAGATAATAGTCCCGGTTTTCTCCGGGACTTTTTTTTGTCCAACCCCACCAATATTAAAGTTCAGCAGGATTCACTATATTATTTCCTCTGCTTATTTTTAATATAATTAAGTAAGCTTTTCTAGTATTATAATATAATTTATCCCACTGATTAATTACATTTGAACGATGGATAACAATCAAATTTCAGACGCATTTTATCTCCTTTCTAAACTCATGGATATACATGGAGAGAATGCATTTAAATCTAAATCTTATGCGACTTCCGCATTTGCAATTGAGAAATTAACCACACAACTTGTTGAAATTCCACAAAATGAAATTGCTTCATTAAAAGGAATTGGAGCTTCTTCTGCCCAAAAAATCATAGAATTAATACAAAATGGAGAAATTTTTTCTTTAAGTGAAATAATCACTAAAACACCTCCAGGAATAATTGAAATGCTTAAAATAAAAGGTATTGGTCCAAAAAAAATAAATACCATCTGGAAAGAAATGGAAATTGAAACAATTGGTGAATTGTTATATGCATGTAAAGAAAACAGGCTTAAACTTTATAAAGGATTTGGAGAAAAAACTCAACAAAATGTAATCGAATCCATCGAGTTTTATTTTAAACATAAAGGAAGTTATTTGTACGCTCAAGCCGAATTGATCATTCATGATGTACATTCCTTGCTTCTAACATTATTTCCAAATAACCGAATCGAAATAATAGGCGAGTTTAAAAGACAATTAGAAATAATACACCAACTAGAATTCATGTTGGATACCCCTATTCAACAAATCGAATCCACCCTAGTAAATTATACCGACTTTAGTCTAAAAGAAAAAACAAATGATCGGTTGATCTATTCTACGAATGCAGGTATCGATATTCACCTTTTTTCTGCAAGCTCCACTGAATTTCTCAAGAGCTATTTACAACATACCTCTTCTGATGAATGCTGGCAAAAAATACAACCACATTTTGAAAATCTCCATCCTTCTATAATTACAGAAACTTCCTTTTTTGAAAGTATCAGTTGGGCACCAATTCCTGCTTTTTTAAGAGAAAGTTCAACTATTTTCGAAAAAGTCAACAAAAAGCTTCCAGATATAATAAATATAAAAGATATCAAGGGTGTTATTCATTGCCATAGTAATTGGAGCGATGGAAACAATACATTGGAAGAAATGGCATTAGCGGCCATTAATTTGGGAATGGAATACTTGGTTATTAGCGATCATAGTAAAACCGCCTTTTATGCTCAAGGATTATCCATTGAAAAAGTACTTGCACAACATCAGCACATTAATGAATTGAATAAAAAATTATTTCCTTTTAAGATTTTTAAAAGTATTGAATCGGATATATTATACGATGGAAACTTAGATTATCCAGATGAAATCTTACATCAATTCGATTTAGTGATTGCCTCTATTCATAGTAATTTAAAAATGAATGAAGAAAAAGCAATGATGCGTTTAATAAAAGCTATAGAGAATCCATATACAACTATTCTCGGACATATGACAGGAAGGTTACTACTAAGCAGGCCAGGTTATCCTGTTGACCACAAAAAGATTATTGACGCCTGTGCGGCTAATCATGTAGTAATTGAATTAAACGCTAATCCAAGCCGTTTGGATATAGACTGGCGTCAAATTGAATATGCACTGAATAAAAATGTACTTATTTCCATAAACCCAGATTCTCACCATACCGATGGACTAAAAGATATCCAATATGGTGTATGGGTTGCACAAAAAGCAATGGTTACAAAAGAAAATAACCTCAGTAGCTTTGGATTAAATGATTTTGAAAAATATATTGAGAGTGTAAGAAATTAATAATACCCAAGAATTACTTCTCCTTTTTAATGCTGTTCCAAAGTGTATCCATCTCTTCGAGAGTCATATCATGCAATAGCTTGTTTTGTTTATTGGCTTCTTCCTCCATTCTAGTAAATCTATGTATAAATTTCTTGTTCGTCTTTTCCAATGCATTTTCTGCATCTACTTTTAAAAAACGTGCCAAATTAACCAGTGAAAAGAAAACATCCCCTAATTCATCTTCTATATGATCTGTGTTTTTTTCCTGAATCGCGTGCTTTAATTCAAGCAACTCCTCTTCTACTTTTGCCCATACCTGGTCTGTATTTTCCCATTCAAAACCAACTTGCTGTGATTTTTCCTGTAATCTAATAGCTTTCACTATTGATGGCAATGTTTTTGGCACACCTCCTAACACTGATTTTTTCCCTTCTTTTAATTTAATTTTTTCCCAATTCTTTTTTACCTCTTCTTCATCTTGAACTATTACATCGCCATATATATGAGGGTGACGAACAATAAGTTTTTCGCAAATCCCCTCTATCACCTGAGTTAAAGTAAATTCATTTTTTTCTGCTCCAATTTTGGAGTAAAATAGTATGTGTAACAATAAATCCCCCAGCTCTTCCCGTATACCTTTATAATCAGATTCAGAAATGGCATCTACTAATTCATACGTCTCTTCAATGGTCAAATGTCGCAATGTTTCTATTGTTTGCTTTTTGTCCCAGGGACATTTTTCCCTTAATTCATCCATTATAGATACAAGCCGTAAGAATTGAGTTTGCAATTCATTCATAATTCAACTTTTATACACGAACTTATGAATTTTTATCGTGTAAGTACCCAATTTTTTAAAATGTACCTAAGTCATAATCAGAGGAATAGGTCAATGAAGTCTTTTTAATTTTTTACTCCTATTTTTGTCTAAAAATATCTATTTTAATGAAGAAGCTAATTACCATTATTATTTTAACGATACTTGTTAAAGATATATGCTGTGCTCAATATTATTATAAAGAGATTCTAGGCAATCAACAAGCCAATAAAGAATTATTAACGTATAAAAAAACAAATACCCGTCATATTAAAATACGAAATTATGACGCCTCCGGACAAGAAGTAGCTGGTTTTTATTGTGAAAAGAAAATTTCTAATAATTTTAAAAAGACAACTGTTCTATCCAAAACAATTCAATCCGGCAGATCAATTCTAAATTCTTATTTTAACGACCAATACCAACTGATAAAAACATACGACACCACTGAATCATTTGCATGCCTTAATCTGATTGAATATGATAAAGCGGGCAGGGTGAGTGCTATCAAAACAATTTCAAGATCAAAAGATGATGACTTTTTAAACGAAATGTCCGAAGACCATATTTACACATACACCAATACCTTATTATCAAAAATGTTGGTAATAAAAAACCAGAAAGATACATCTGTAGTATTGTTTTATACAGACGAGCAAGGAAATGTCACCATAGAAAAAGACACTAGAAACGCGGCTAAATATTATTATTATTATGACACTACTAATAGATTAACTGATGTTGTTCAAACCAATGAATTTAAAAAGAATTTTGCTACGGATTATGCATTTGAATATGATGATGATAATAATATTTCACAGATGATTACTGCAAAAGAAGATAATAATAACCGTCTAATCTGGAAATACGACTATGAAAACGGATTGAGGAAACAAGAAAGAATTTTTTCGGGAAATAATAGTTTTGCGGGCAAGATTATTTACGAGTATAATTAATCTATCTTTTTTTCACAACTTCTATTTTTACTTTTATAAGTCCAGTTTCAACATAACTTAATTTTTTTGCGGCCAATACTGTTAAATCTACCAACCTTTTATTTTTCTTGTGCAATCTGTCATTTATTTTAACCACAACAGATTTATTATTACGAATATTGGTTACTTTAATCCAAGTGCCTAATGGCAATATATTACAAGCGGCTGTCAGTTTCTGCTGACTGAATATTTCTCCATTCGCTGTTTTTTTTCCAACAAATTTATTAGAATAATAACTGGCTATGCCAAAATGAACATTTTTTGGCCTATCGTTATGTTTATACAACCTACTGCTGTCATCAATAGTATTGCTGATAAAATTATTACTTGTGTCGTAAATGTTTATTGTATGTTTAAAATTAATTGTGTCAGCATGAGTTGGAATATGATCAAATATTTTTCGATAAATTGTAACATTACCAACTGAGTCATAACAAGGCACACTATTCCATATTATAGTTGTGTCCTTATGTATTTGTGCATTAGCTGATAAATAATAAAGCAGTAATATAAGAATAACAATCCCTTTTATCAATAAAACTGAATACAATTTCATTATCTATTTTTTATACAATCAACAAATTGAAGTCGGTTTGACTTTGAATGAATGCCACCATGTTAAGTAATTTACGAATATTATGCCTTATTTTGCAATTGTAAATAATTATTTTATTTATTGAAAGCCAACTAAATAAATAATAGCTTTATTTAAAAAAATTATACGCCTAAATGAAATACTATATAATTGCAGGAGAAGCCAGTGGTGATTTGCATGGCAGCAATTTAATTAAAGAACTTATTTCACTTGATTCAACAGCATCTATCCGTTGCTGGGGTGGTGAGTTGATGTCAAATGCTGGAGCAACACTAGTGAAACACTATAAAGATCTCGCATTCATGGGATTCGCAGAAGTAATAAAAAATCTTCCTACCATTCTTAAGAATTTTTCATTTTGCAAAAAAGATATTACACAATTTCAACCGGATGTATTAATACTCATTGATTATCCAGGATTCAATTTAAGAATGGCAAAATGGGCAAAAAATGCAGGGTTCAAAGTTATTTATTATATATCTCCTCAAATTTGGGCATGGAAAGAAAATCGAGTGCACGATATAAAAAAATATGTAGATAAAATGCTGGTGATATTACCATTTGAAAAATCATTTTATAAAAAATGGAATTTCGAAGTCGACTATGTAGGCCATCCATTAGTTGAGATAGTCGATGAGTATAAGAAATCTACTATAAACAAATTAAATCCCTGGGGGAATAATAATATTATTGCATTATTACCTGGCAGTAGAAAACAGGAAATACTTAAAAAACTTCCTATCATGATGGAAGTGGCAAAACATATGCCAGACTATACATTCATTGTGGCTAAAGCTCCTGGGCTGGATGATGAATTTTATGATGCGATTTTGAAAAATTATTCTAATGTAAAAACGATAGCTAATAAAACATACGAATTACTCTCCTTTGCTTCTGTAGCATTGGTAACCAGCGGAACCGCCACGTTAGAAACTGCACTATTTGAGGTGCCTGAAATTATTTGTTATAAAGGAAGTAGGCTATCCTTCCAAATAGCTAAAAGACTTATAAAAATAAAATACATTTGCCTGGTTAATTTAATAATGGATAAAGAAGTAGTAAAAGAATTAATTCAAGATGATTTAAACGTGCAAAATCTTTTACATGAAATACAATTACTATTAAATGAGGATAATAAATTAACGAGCATTAAAAAAGATTATTCAGATTTAAAAAATAAACTCACTGAAGGCGGATCAGCGTCAAAGAATGCTGCAAAAATCATCCATGATTTTATGTTACCACCATTATCTGCATAAAAGTTTTACCATAATAAATATCAAAGCAAATAAAAATAAAAAAATAGAAAGCCTGTTGATACCATGCATATATTTCATCCATTGAGTATTTTTTACATTAGGATCTTTCTTTTTAAAAAAAAGATATTCCGATATTTGATTGACTATCTTCATGACAACTTATTTATAGCAATTTAATCATAATCCACCTCCTCTAATCGAATTAACTATTTTTTCAATACAACTAGTCGTTCTATTTCCCTCTAGTATTGAATACGTATTCCTATTTTACTTAGGTACGTAAAAACACCTATTTGGAAATAATCCATTTTAATTAATGAAATAGTGATAACCCTTTTTTATACCTATGTATAAATTATTATTCTTGCTATTCGAAAACCAACATATCAACACATCTATCCTTTCAGAAAGAGCCTATAATTTAAGATGGGCTGAAGTAGAAAAAGGCATTATCCCTTTAACAGCAGCAGACTTAGATTTTCCTTGTGCAACCCCTATTATTGAAGCCATAAAATCATTTAGCAATAAGGGTTATTTTAATTATGGCCCAACTGAAGGAATGCCTATATTAAAAGAAAGTATCTCTTCCTATTTTAAAAGAAAAAGAAATGTAACAATTGACCCTAAAAATATTTTACCAGTCGACAGTGCTGCTTTTGGTATTTATTTAACCTGCAAATCTTTTTTACAACATGGAGACGAGGCTATCATTTTTGATCCGGTAGACTTTTTGTTTCGATATTCTATAGAAAAAGTTGGAGCAACCGCTGTTTCATTTTCAATTCCAAGCATATTAGAAATTGACTTTTCAATGCTGGAATCTTTGATTACTACAAAAACAAAAATGATTTGTCTTTGTAATCCTTTAAACCCAACAGGAAAAGTATTTACCAAGAATGAATTATCTCAATTAGCTGAAATTGCAAATAAATATAATCTCATTATTCTTTCTGATGAAATATGGAGTGACATCATATTTGAACCGCATGCTTTTACGAGCATTGCCTCTATTAATGAAGAAATTAATAACAGAACAATAATCGTAACTGGTTTTAGCAAGTCTTATGGCTTAGCAGGATTAAGAATTGGAGCTGTACTAACAAAAAACAATCAGCTTTATAAACAATTGTTATTAAACGCTGATCATCAATCTACGATACATGGTATTAATGTCATTTCACAAGTTGCGGCATCTACTGCACTTAATGAATGTGACAATTGGCTTGCTCAATTTGTTTCTCACCTTCAAAAAATGAGAGACTTGTGTGTTGAAAAAATAAATAATATAAATGGATTTTCATGTCAAGCTCCACAAGGCTGTTATGTCGTTTTTATTGACATAAAAAAAACAGGACTATCAAGCAAGGAAATGCATGCTTACTTATTACAAGAGGCTAAGGTATCCGTAGTACCAGGATTACAGCAATGGTTTGGTAAAGGGGCCGAGGGTTTTATTAGAATTAGTTTTGCAACTTCGGAAGCTATATTAACAACTGCATTAGATAACATTCAACATTCAATGTCAAAATTATGAAAATAGTAATAGTTGGAGGAGGAATAGCCGGTATTGCATTCGGTATTATTATGAAAAAAAAAGGACACCAGATTGTCATTAATGAACGATTTAATGAAATCCCTCTTGGTGGAAATGCCTTTATGATGCATGAAGACGGACTAACTATTTTAAAAAATATTTTAGGTGAAAATTGCACAATACCTGGAAGTGACATTGATACTTTTATTTTAAAAAGACCGGATGAAACTGAATTGAATAATACGAAAATGGAGCATTGGCAATGTATTAAAAGGAAAGATCTTGTTAATACCTTATTAAAATACGTTGATAAATCAGCCATAAAGTATAACAGATCGTTTTCGCATTTTTTATACGATAATACAAAAGCTATTGCCGCGGTATTTGAAAATGGAGAAATAGAATATGGAGATATGTTTGTAGGCGCTGATGGTTGTAATTCGGAAGTAAGGCAACAGCTATTTGGTGAAACCATTTTTAGCAAAGTAGAGGTTCAGGAAATATTGGGCATTGTACACGACCCTGAATTAGTAAGTCAGTTAAAAGGAGTGTTTACAAAATATCAGCACCCAGAAAAAGGGATTTCATTTGGATGTATCCCCTTTTCTGATACAGAATTAATATGGTTCAATCAATTTGATGTAACACTTGCTGATAAAGCAACGGCCACCAGAGATGATTTATATTTATTTACAAAAGAAATATTAGCAGGATTTCCACCATTGGTTCATACAATTTTAGATGCTACCGATTTTTCAGGTTCGTATTTATGGAATACTAAAGATTTTGAACCTCTTTCATCTTTTCATTCCAATAACGTGGTTATTATTGGAGATGCAGCACATGTAGCCCTTCCATTTACTAGTGCTGGAACAACCAATGCTTTATGTGATGCTGAAGAATTAGCCAACCAAATTGAAAATCATATCGATTTAGAAACAGCCTTTACTCAATTTTATTTAAATAGAATTGACACTTTGAAGGAACATTTAGTATTGGGAAGGAAATTAAAGCAACAATTTTTAATGCCTGATAAAAACATTGAAAATGTAGAAATTCCTTTGATAAAAAAATCGATTCGTAAAGAAAATAAACAAACAGATGTAAACAAACTGGAAATCACCTATTTTACGGATCCAATATGTTCAACTTGCTGGGCAATTCAACCGCAGCTCAAAAAGTTAAAAACAACTTATTCAAATTTAGATATCAAATATGTAATGGGTGGATTATTGCCTTCATGGGATAATTTTGACAGAGGCGGTATTTCCAAACCTACAGATGTAATGGCACACTGGGAAGAAGAGGCTATACTAAGCGGCATGCCCATCAATAATACAGTATGGGTGAAAGATCCTATACTTTCCTCTTACCCACCTTCCATAGCTTTTAAAGCAGCCCAGATCCAAGATATTGATAAGGCTATACTTTTTCTAAGAAAATTGAATGAACTGGTTTTTTTAGAAGGTGCTAATATTACCAATAATGAAATCATTAGAGAAGCAGCATTTGATAGTGGGTTGGATGCTAACAAACTTATGTTAGACTATGATACCATTGCTCCTGAATTATTTTTAGAAGATTTAGATCATACTAAAAATTTAAATATCAATATTTTACCCACTTTTATTTTTACAATAGAAGGCGTTATCAAAGATATTTTAGAAGGATATCAAACGTATGAAAATTTTGAAAATAAAATATTAAAACACTACCCCAACATTGTAAAAAATACAATACTTTTTTCTCCTGAAGATTTATTCAAACTACATCCTGTTTTAACAAAAGCAGAAATAACATCACTGACGATTAATCATGAATTAAGTGCAACTGCGATAATTAACAATTTACTGGACAAAGGATTTATTAAAGAAAATAAGGAAGATGCAAATGTAACCTATTACTCTATAGCTGTTTAATATCTTCTCTCCAAGAGCCACCAGAAACGCCTTCTCGGCTTTTCATGTTTTAAATCAAATTTCTGTATTGCATTGTTGCGAAGGTGCTGTATGGCTTCGTCAATAGAATCTGTAAATAAACATAATTTTAAATCACCAGGCGCAATAGTGCCTTTTGTTTTCATGAATTCTATGTGATCTATCAATTCCTTGTGATACGTTTTATCAAAAATAATGATAGGGAATTCATTTAACATTTTTGTTTGAATCAAGGTAAGTGCTTCAAAATATTCATCCATCGTTCCAAAACCACCAGGCATTACAATAAATGCGTAAGAATATTTTATTAACAACGTTTTTCTTACAAAGAAATATTTAATGCTGACTGATTTATCCAGATATATATTTTCATGTTGTTCAAAAGGCAATATAATATTGCAACCTACACTTCTTCCACCCACATCATGAGCGCCCCTATTGGCTGCTTCCATAATACCCGGACCTCCTCCTGTCATAATTGTAAATCCAAGTTTTGCTATTTCACCTGAAAGTTCTCTTGCTTTTTTGTAGTACTCATGGTGCTCATCAAATCGAGCAGAACCAAATACCGTAACACAAGGACCTACAAAATGCAATTTTCTAAACCCTTTAATAAACTCATAAAAAACATTCATGGTGAATTTTAATTCTTTCCATCTGCTTTGAGGACCTTGCAGGAATTTTATTTCGGATTTTTTAACAGTCATTTATTCTATTAGATTATGGAAGAGAATTATTAAACGCTTTATTACAAAACAAGTTAACAAAATAAATAGAGAATACAAATAACGAACCGATGACCTTTCCTATACAATCGGGACGCTATATGGTTAATTTATGTCAATTATTTTGATACCCAAACATGACCCAAATTGAGAGTTAAAGGTTCTCACTTGTATATCTAATAAATTCCCATAAAAGACAAAACCCTTACTGAATAAGGGTTTTGTAGTAATTGTTTAGTGGAGAATACCGGAGTCGAACCGGTGACCTCTTGCATGCCATGCAAGCTAGTTATACCCTAGAACCCCAGTGTTAATAACACTTTTACTAAAACCTTATTTATTTGATACCCAAACGTGACCCAAAATGTTGTTTGATAGTTCAAGTTTAGAATATTTCTGTTAGATATACAAAATTAGTTTTCATATCTTACTTCTAGTGAATCATAACTGAGACAATCACATTTAATGACCATTTACTTCAGGGATCTATCTCATATATTTGAATTAAAATACTCAGAACTAAATAATAAATTTTTATTGGTTGAATTCCTGAGATTTTATCTTAGGAATTTGTGACACTTTTTTTCTTTCTTAATTATATTATAACCTTTAGAAAAAAATTTCGTCAGCAGATGTAGGAGTAGACATCATAGCTCTCAATCTCTCTTGAGATTTACGTGCTTGTTCAAGCTTACGTTCTTTTTCTTTTTGTTTCTCTTTTTCTAATTCTGCTGATGTAGGAGTAGGCATCTTATCTTGAATTCTCTCACTAGATTTACGAGCTTGTTCAAAAGTTTTATTTTCTTCCTTTTTTAAAGGAACCTCCATTTTAAA
>Ga0214921_10003714_pt1 | contig 23079 bp, 21 predicted proteins | sample LL1505_MetaG_FD_177992 | JGI IMG/M metagenome (GOLD analysis project Ga0214921, IMG submission 177992) | Freshwater microbial communities from Lake Lanier, Atlanta, Georgia, United States - LL-1505 | ecosystem: Environmental > Aquatic > Freshwater > Lake | place: USA: Georgia | collected... | reverse complement strand
TGGCGAGCCATGGTACGAGTCGCGGGGCGAGCCATGGTACGAGTCGCGGGGCGAGCAGCGGTACTGGTCGTGCGACTTGTCAGATCCAAAGCCGTGGTGCGAGCCGGGGTGCGATCCGTGGCGCGGGTCGGGGTGCGGGTCGCGCGACCTGTCGGATTCACAGATGTAGCAGCTGTCGTGCGACTCGTCAGATCCAAAGCCGTTGTGCGACAAAAAGCTCATTGCTTGGGCGAGCTCTTGATCTTGGCACTCGGTGGAACGTAACGAGTCGCACGACTTGCGCGACTTAGGAAGCACATATGAACACTTAGGATCATATGAGCATAGATGAGCACCGTGATTGTCTGGGCACTTGCCTACTGCGTGTAGGGGACAATTCCATCCCTTCCGACAGTCGCGACGTCCGCGGTGGTCGGATTGGCAGCATGACTCGTCAGTCCATTCTGGTGATGCCATCGATTTTGTGCTCGTGTCGCGTTGCTCGCAAGGAGGTAGCCGGGGGCTTGACGGAGTAGTTTGCGAGCTATCCATAATAGGATTTTTCTATTGGAACCAATAAACACTTTAATTTTCAATTTTTTTTATTACAAAATTTATATATAAACCTATTAAACAATTAAATTTATAATAATAAAAAATTGTATTAATATTAGTTTATTTTATATTAGATTATTCTTTATTATTCAACGATGTTTAAATTTGATAATGATTTATATGACCGTCAGATTCGTACATTAGGTGAAGATGCAAATAAAAAGATATTTACAAGTTCTATAGTTATTATTGGACTTGAAAATGGTCTTGGTACTGAGATTGGAAAAAATTTATGTCTTTTAGGAGTTAATGAAATTTTTCTTTTTGATAACGAACATATTCAACAAAGTAATATTGAAACTGGATTTTATTATTCTGAATCTAATATTGGCAAAATTCGCAGTAAAGTTCTTTCAGAAAAAATAAAAGAATTAAATCCATATGTTAATGTAGTTTCTATTTTTTCTGAAGAAGAAATTACAACTTATAGTATTATAATGATAATAAATCAATCTCCTGAAAAAGTAATTTATTATGAAAAAAAATTTTCTAATAAAATGGTTTGTGTTTTTTCTTCTGGTATTGCTGGTATGGTATTTTCATATGCAGGTAAAAATCATACTATTACTGATACAATAGGTGAAACTATTGAAGCAGTTCAAATTGGTTCTATTGATACATCAGGTAAAGTGCTTTGTGCACAAAATAATAAACATGATTTTCAATCAGGAGATTATATAAAGTTTGAAAATGTAGAAGGTATAAATGTTTCAAAATTACTTGATAAAGAATTTAAAATTAACGTTATTTCACCAACCTGTTTTACTATTACTAATGAATTTGATTTTTCAGAAATAAAGCTATCTAATGGAACAGCCATTATAATTAAAAAATCTATATCAATTACTCATCAACCATTTAGTGTTCAAGTAGAAAAACCATCTTTTAACTTATCATTTGATGATTCTGAAATAATTTTCAATACATTATTAACATATTTCAAGTCAATAGATAGTTTTAAAACAGAAAATCCATGGTCTCTAGAATATTCTGAAACTTTAAATAAAACATTTGGTGAAAATGCTAATTTAGCTAGAACTTTTGGATGTGAATTTTTACCTGTATTTTCAATACTTGGTTCTGTTGCAGCTTTTGAAGCAATTAAATTAATTACTGGTAAATTTATGCCAATTAATCAATTCTGGTGTTGGTATGAGCCAAATCTTATAACAATAAATAAACCATTAACGATTGGTTTAACATCTATTGGAAAAATATATGGTAGTGATATTGAATCTAAATTAGCTAACTCATCGTGGTTTATTCCTGGTTCTGGTGCAATTGGTTGTGAACTTTTAAAAAATCTAGCATTTCTAGGTGTTGCAACAAATAAGGGTACTATTTATCTAACTGATCCAGATAATATTGAAAAATCAAATTTGAATCGTCAATTTCTTTTTCGTTCTCATCATATTGGAAAACCAAAAAGTCTAATGGCTGTAGAATCAATACGTTTAATGAAACCATCATTTAATATTATTGGTTTAACTCAAAAAGTTTGTAAAGATACACAATTATTTGTTGATAAATATATGGCATGTGTAACTGGTGTAATTAATGCATTAGATAATATTGAAGCTAGACGATATATGGATCAAGAATGTTTTAATAAACAAATGCCTCTTTTTGAAAGTGGAACATCTGGAACAAAAGGTAATACTCAAATAGTAATTCCTTATTTAACTGAAACATATAGTAATTCAGCTGATCCACCTCAAGAAAAATCATTTCCAATTTGCACAATTAAAAGTTTTCCAAATGAAATTACGCATACCATTCATTGGGCGATGGATTATTTTGAAATTTTTAATCGTGGACCTAAAAATGTAAATAAATGGATTAAAGATAGTTCGGTATTTGATAATGGTACAAGTGTTGAAAATACACAAGGAAAAGAAGACGTATTTAACTTTTTAATTAAATTTAATATTAAATCTTTTACTGATTGTGTACATCGTGCAATTATTATGTTCTATGAAAAATATAAACATCAAATTGAACAACTTTTAACAACTTATCCAGAAAATTATAAAACAGAAGATTCTAATTTTTTCTGGTCTAATGGTAAGCGTAGGCCAAAACCTTTTGATAAATTTGATTGTAATAATAGTTATCATCTTGATTATATTGAAGCAACATCACGATTAATTGCACAAGTTTATCAATTAGATGAACAAGTTGAACGTGATGAAATAAAATCTATTGCTAAAAATTTAGATAAAGATCTAGATACATTTAATAAAAATGTGGATATCGTGCTTCCTGATAATTCTAGTTTTAAAAATATTGTGCTAAAACCAGAAGAATTTGATAAAGATAATATTATACATGTAAATTTTATAACAGCATCATCTAATCTCCGTGCAATTAATTATAGTATTCCGGTTGTTACATTTCAAGAAACAAAAGGTATTGCAGGACGAATTATACCAGCTATTGCAACAACAACATCTGTTGTATCTGGTTTAATTATATTAGAAATGCTCAAGTATATAGTTAATTCAAATGAAGATAAAATAGAAAAATACAGGTCATCATATATTAACTTAGCAGACACAACTCTTGTTTATTCCGAACCGATAGCAGCTGGAACGACTCTTATAGGTGGGCAAAAAGTTAATATTTGGACTAAATTTGAATTTACACATGATACAACCATTAAAAAATTTAAAGAATATTATGAAAATATGTTTAAAACAGAAATATCAATGATTACTTATGGAACTACAATACTATTTTCAAATTTAGATTTTATAAATTGTGATATAGACATAACAAAAAATCTTTCTGAAATTATTAAACAAATTAATAATGATGTTGATTTTAATGAAATTTCAGTAATAACTATTATATCTTCTAATGATGAATTGGAGCTTCCTGAAATTCATTTTAAGATTAAATAAAAATTGATATAATTTGTTTAGAAAGATATTTCTTTAATATAGTAATATGTCAAATATAGTATCACCTTATAAAAATATTAAACAACATACTAAAATTAAATTAGAACCTTATCATATGAATAGTGATATTCGTAATCATATGAAATTAGTTTTAAAAAAAAAAGTAGAAAAAAAATGTAATAAAAATGGTTTTATTGATGAAGTTTTTAAAATTTTAGAATTTAGTGATGGTATACTAATACCAGAAAACTTAGATGGTTCTGCTATTTATAATATAGCTTATCATTGTAGAATATGTATCCCAATTGAAAATACAACAATAATTGTTACTATTAAAATGGTAAACCCAGATTTAATTGTTGCAATTAACGGACCTATGTTAATATTTATTCCTAAAAATAATGTTGATACTATTATTTGGGATATTCCTGAAAATTATAATCATAGAAAAACTAATAAAAAATTAGTAATTGGTAATTTTGTTAAAATACAAATTACAAATAAACGTATAAATCAAGGTGATTCTCAAATTAAAATAATGGGTAATTTACAAGATTTTGCAACTAATGAAGAAGTTGAACAATATTATGGCTCTAAAATTATTAAAACAGAAACACAAACACAAGAAGAAAATGTAGAACAAAATGAAACAAATTTTATTGTGTAATTTATTAAGATTTTTTTATGATTATAAAAATTACCTATTTCCATGATTATCCCACCAATCTAGAGATAGACTTGAATCTCCAGGTGGGGTAGGCTTCTTATCCAAATTACTTGGTTTTTTGGGTAAAGTTAATTGTGCTTTTGCTCTTAATTGTTCTTGTTCTTCTTCTTCTTCTTCTTCTTCTTCTTCTTCTTCTTCTTCTTCTTCTTCTTCTTCTTCTTCTTCTATAGTTTTATATACTAGCCTTTGTCCTTTTTCTATAATAGTTCTATCTAAGTTCATTTTATTTAGTTCTTTATCTAGTTCTTCAATTAATAAGTTAATATTAAATTTAATATCACCAAGTGTTTCCTCAAAAAGTGGCACATTTTTTTTCTTTATTAATAAGCCATTTATTAATATTATTGTATGATCCACACCTCTTAACATTTCCCAATATTCTTTATAATATTGATTAGTTGGTTTAATTTCATCTAACGTTTTAAGGGCATCTATTGTTTTAAGATCAACAGGGTCAACAATGGGTTCTAAAGAGAACTCCTCTAAAACTTTTTTTTTTACAAAAACTGTATGTACATTATTTAGATGATTTCTATATGATTTAAGGTTTTGAATAAGAGTAAAAATTAGATCTTTAAGTATTTGCTTTATACTACTAATTAAGATTACATTTACATCTGGTAACATATAAAATTTGTCTAAATAGTGAAAAATACTTCTTGTATAATTTAAACACTTAATTAAATTAGTAATATAATCATCATTAATAGGAGCACCACCAACTTGACTTTTTAAATTAAAATATTTATTTTTATACTTTAAATATTTATTTTTATATAAATCCTGACTTAACATATATACATATATATATAAATTAAAAAATTAAATCTTTATTATTTTATTTATTTTTTTATATGAAAGCATAATTATGTTCCAATATAATTAAAGTTTTAAGTTCATGTTTTATAAGGCTTCTGTTAATGTGTAAGCTTCTTCCTATTAATTCAAACCACCATTAAAACGTATAACTAAATAAGCTATAGTAGTAAATAAAGTAGGGCCCCATAGTGTATCTATTATAGCAACATTTAATGAATATTTATTTAAAGTAGCATAATTAGTTGTATTATAAATACCATTAACAACAAAACCTAAAATTACAGCATTTAATATATTTTTTTCCCTGACACTAAAGTAATATATTCCTAAAGCCATAATTAAATAAGCTAAAAAAGCAGATATAATTTTTAATTTAGTAAAATTTATTTCTTCTCCATTATTAATATTTCTAAAGTTTACTAGATATGTATCTTTATTAACATAAATTAATACGGGAATATCAATCATAATTAACATAACACAAATAATAAAAATAATTTTTAGATCATTGATTTGCATTATAATAAATTATGTTTTATTTTATCATTTTAAATATTTCTTTTTCTATTGAATCAATTACACTTTTTTCAACTGAATTAACCATCCAATCATTAATATCAATATTAAATTTTTTTAGTGTTTTATCTCTTAATTCAGTTATATAGTAACTAAAATTTCTTATTAAATTTTTAAAGCTTTTATTTTCTAATTTAATATTTTTAATTAAAAGTTGTACTAATGTTATATTATCTAATTTATTATTTTTAATTCGATGATATACCCACCAAATACACCATACACCACAAAATCCATTTGGATCTCCTAATCTTTTACATTTGTTTTCTTCTATATTTTCTAAAATTTGAAATCCAATAGAAGGTAAAAAATCACTTGGTTTAAAATATTTATATTCATATTTATTAAATTTATTCATTAATAAACTATCTAATAATTCTGGATTATAATTTAATCCAGCTGGTTGATGAGAACCATTTGGTTCAAATCGTTCTATTGTTTTGCTTTTTTTATTAATATAAATTATATTTGCATGAGAACCATTTGATAATTCAATTCCTAAAGGAATTGCAATATATTTTACATTAGTATCTTTTATTACTTTTTCAAACTCATCATCAAAATAAGAAGGAAAAAATATTTTTTGAAAAGACCATACTATTTCACAATTTGAAAATTCTAATTTAAATGGATAATCTTGTCCTAATTTTTGATAATAATTTTCTAAAGGTTGATTAATTGTAAGAGGATAATCTAAAATTAATGAGAATCCATCTTTTGAAAATGTTTGATTTAAATATAAAATACCAAAAAGAATATCTAATGGTATGCCTGTATAAAAACAAGTATTTACAAAAATACCATTATCTAATTTTAAATCATAGTTAGCAAATAAAGGTAAACTTCTTTTTTCTTTTAAAATAATTTGTTTAATTTTATCTTTACAAAATTTTTCAGATTTACTATCTGAACACAAAATTTCCCATTCTAAAATTAATGAAGCTTTTTTTTCTTTTAAAATATTATAATAAGAATCAATAGCAAGATTTAAAATATTTTTATTAGTTAAACTATCAGACATATCTTCTCCTGTGTTATCTTGTACAAAAAAATTTAATTCTTTTTTATTTAATAAATCTATATAATTGTCTACTATATATAAATCAATAATATTTTTTAAACAAGTTAAACCAGTATTATTTTGTATATTTAAATCTGATTTAGTAATTAATAATTGTAAAATTTCTTTTTCAAGATAACTATTTTTTAAATACAAATGTAATGGTGTATTTCCATCAATATCTATTAAATTTAAATTAGGATTATATTGTAATAATAATCGTAATATTTCTATATTTTCTTCGGAAATACAATAATGAACTGCTGTATTACCATAATAATCTTGTATATTAATATTTGCACCATAATTTATTAACATTTTAACTATTTCTATTTTATTTTTTATAATAATTTGATGTAATGCACATAATCCATTTGTTATATCTTGATTATTAATATTTATTTTTTTTTTTAAAATATATGGAATAAAATCATATTTATCAAATAAAATAGAATATTGAAGTAAATTTTCATTATTATTTGTATTTATAAATAATTCTGAAATATTAGATAACATATCTATAAACATATTAATTCTATTATATTGAATGCATATATGAAATGCATTTAAGTTTTGATTATTGTTAATAAATATATTACTTTTTTTTAATAAAATTTTAAATGCGTCATAATTGTTAAAAATAATAGAATAATGTAAAGCTGTTAAACCAAGTGTATCTTTAATATCAATAATAGGTAAACCAATATTTTGTTCATCTTTTTCTATAAGTTTAATTAATAATTGATTGTAACTAAATTTAATTGGTATGTATAATATATTTCGTCCATCTGTATCTAAAATATCTAATCTAATATTTTTTGTTAAAATTAAATCTAATAATTCATCCTCGTTATATAAAATTACATAATAGATAAAATAATTATAATTAGAATCAGTAACATTTAAATTAATATCTTTATTTTTTTTAATAACGGATATTAATTCTTTAATATTTTTATTTTTAATTAATTCTATTAATGTATTTGACATTATTATATAATAATAGAATTAATTTAATGATACAAATAGTTGATTCAGATTAATGATACAAATAGTTGAATTAATTTAATTATCGAATAGTTGATTTAGATTTCCTGGAACAACTTTTCTATAAAAAATATTTTTACCAGCTGTTAAACTAGGTCTAACAATTTTAAAAATATCTCCTATTTTTGCAGCATAATATCTACTCATCATATCAGTATCATTTATTTTAGCTAATTCTGATTCTTTAAATATTTCTAAGAAAGCCGTTTTTTCTTCATCATCTAAGAGAGTATGTTCTGGAATAAACATTTTAGATGGTATATCTTCCATCATTTCATATTCAAAAAAAAATTCACAATTTGGATATTCAGAAGTTATTTGTTTTGCTGTGCGTTTAGTTGCTTCCTTCATTATAACAATCTTATGAACATCTGTAAAATTTTTTAGATAATCATTAATAGATGAACCTTGAACGATAGAAGCAATTTTACCCGTAAAATGATAAATACTAATTTTTTTATTTTCTTTTGCTTTAAATTCAACAACACTTTTATTAGTAAAATCTTCTTTTAGTTTTTCATGTAAAGAATCAATATCGTCAATTATTTTTCTTCTTTGTAACATTTTAAGTACATTAGATAATACAATTACACTGATTTCTTTAGTTGAATATTCTATACTAACTGACATTAATATTAATTATACTATTTTTTTAAATTATTATTCAATTTTTTTAATAAATATTATAATATAAAAACTGAATATAAATTAATTTATAGATTAAATCTAATATATAGTATCATGTATCAACCATTTGTTTTTAAATTACCAGATATTACTTTGGATAGTAAAACAATAACAAGTGATAAGGATAATGTGGAAATGTCAAATATACGACCATATCCTTTATTTACGTTAGGTTTTCATTCTTTTCTTCATAGAACAAGAAATGGTATGGAAATAACTAAAAATTTACAAACTAAAATAGAATTTTATTATGTTGTAAATCCGTTTGAAAATAATAGTTCTAATTATGAAGATAATTTAATTTCTTCTACACAAAAATATTTAAATACTAAAAAAGAATACTCAAATGAATTTCAAAAATTATGGGAAGTTTTATTTGTTTTTGATATTACTTCTCAAAATCAAAGTATTCAAATTATTGGTAGTGATGAATTAGAAGAATGTATTAAATTATTTAAAGAAAAAACATCAAAAAATAATTCAAAAGATAAATTTGTTTCAAATAAAGAAATTAAAAAAAATAATTATAATTTAATTATTAATAATTTTAAAAAGAAAGTTGATGATGAAAACTTTATTGAACAAGAATCTTATCAAGAACTTTTAGAAACTGTAATATTAATTTTAAAAAATTTATCTGAAAAAGGAAATGCAATATTACAATTATATGATACTTTTACAATATCTACACTTAAATTAATATTTATTCTACAATCTTGTTTTGTTGAAACTTATATATATAAACCGTATATGTCAAGAAATTCTGATAATGAAAAATATATTATATTAAAAAAATTTAAATCACCTAAAGATGATATAATTAAAGGATTAGATAATGCATATAAAAATATGGATGATAAACAATATTTAAATGAAATATTTCCAGAATTAATTATACCTAAAGATTATTTAAATATTTTTAAATTTATTAATATTAAATTAATAAACAATCAACAAATTATGATTAATGATATTGTTAAATATATTAAAGATAATAATTATTATGGTGATAAATATCATACATATAGAGATAAACAAATAGAAAGCACAAAATGGTGGATTGCTAATTTTTATCCTCCGTCTGTAAATCTATATGAAAAAAATAAAGATGAACTTGAAAAATTATTTAAAAATTCTCAAGAAAAACTTCAATCAGAATATCAAAAATTTGTTGAAACATTAGTATAAACTAATTTATTTTTTTGTATTTTGTTCTAGAACAGGGTCAATAAATTGTTGTTTTAATTCCATACCTAATTTAAGTTCTACTGAAGCTAAACTTTGTTCTCCTTTAACAACTCCTTCTAATTCTAAAATAAATTTATTCAAATATGATTCATCATTATCCTTAAGTAATTTTTTAATTAAATAAGGATATTCGCTATATAATTCTGGTAAGTTTTCCATTATATTCATTTCTATAGAAAATGGATCTGTTATATTATTAGTCCTACATTCTGCTATCTTATTTTTAATTGTTTGAATATTTGATTTTAATTCATCCATTATATAATTTTGTTTATAATATCTTTTTATATATATATAAAAATTGAAAATTTATAATTTTAATAGTTATTTACAATTAATTACTTTTATAAATGGAAGAGGTTTGTGTACCTAAAGAAATCCTACTATTAATTTTAAGTTTTATACCTAAAGAAGAATTATATCAACTGAGTGAAGTAAATAAACAATTTAAAGATTGTGTATTCGATGGTATGTATTTTAAGAAATTACCAAAAGAAATAATACTATTAATTTTAAGTTTTATACCTAAAAATGAGTTAAATAAAATAACAGAAATAGATAGACATTTTAAAGATATTGCATTAGATCTACTCGCACCAATTATAGTAACAAAAAATATTCCATTAAATTGTGATAAAACCACTACTATAGAATTACTCGCATTAGCGAGAACACTAGAGAAAAATAAAACAATAACAATATTAGATGTTTCATTAAAATTTACCAAATATAATGTAGTCAATGCATTCGCAAAAGCTTTTAAACAAAATACAACACTATTAGAAGTTGATCTTTATTATAATTTTATTTGTGATGATGGAGCTAAAATATTAGCACAAGCTTTGAAACAAAATACAAGTATAAAAACAATGAAGCTTAAAATGAATCATATTAGTTGTATCGGAACTATAGCAATAATGGAAGCATTAAAGACAAATACATCACTAATAGAACTTGATCTTAGTTATAATAAAATTAATAATGATGGAGTTAACGCAATAGCAGAAGCATTAAGAATAAATATAAAACTAGTAACACTTAACATCAATGGTAATTTCTTCTTAGTTGATAAATGTATTCTAATAGCAGAAGCTTTAAAAACAAATACAATAATGACTACAATTTACATTTCTATTTATATTATACGTATTGAAGAAGTTGTAAAAATAACTAAATTATTAAAAATAAATACAACACTAACAAATTTTAACTTAGAACATTATAATTTTTCAGAAGAAGAATTTATATCAATCCTAATAAATAATGCATTAAATAAAAATTTAAAATAGTTATTGTTTTAAAAATAAAAAATTATTCAAAATAATGTATAATTTTATTAAAAAAAAACCTTTTACTTTAATATATAATATTCTTAAATCGAATAAACTTGAATTTACTTTTTCTTATAAAAATAGAGTAAAAAAAGAACAAGATATAAAAATACAAGATATGATTAATAAAAAATTAAAAGTAAAATAAATTATGAATTATTTATTTTAAATTCAAGATACTTTTCTAATTCTGTATCAAATAGCAATATTGTTTTATAAAAAAATTGAAATTTTAAATTTATAATTATTCTTATTATAAAATAACATTAAAAAGACCAACTTTAATGAAAAACTGGCGTCTATTGTTTACTCTAGCTACAGTATCAAGAGTATCAAGACAAAATGTAGTATCCATAAATATGCTTCCACACGACATATTAATATATATGATTGAAAATTTCTTCACAGAAAATAATTATCATCTAGGTAAAGTATCAAAATTTTTTAAATTATATATTGATAAAATAAATAAACGTAGTACATTTGAAAAAGCTAGTATATTTTATAAAGCTAATTATCATATTTTTATATCTAAAGAGTGTGAAAGGTTGTGGAATACTTTTATAGATTTGTATAATAAGTATAAAGAAATTAAAACTAATTTAGCAAAAATTGATCCACATAGAATTATTTATATATCTAAAATGAATGATATAGAATTAAGCATTGAAAAACTTGAAAATAAATTAAAATCTACATTTGAAGAAATAGAATATATTGAGAATAACTCTGTTAAAATTCAAAAAAAATGTAAACACGAACATTATGTTCATGCTTGGTATGCTAATTATGATTATTTAATAGAAACATATAAAGATTATGAAGAAGAACTTTACATTCTTCGAGAAAAATATCACGATACGTGTGTAGCTCTGTCATATTTTGATATGAAAAATTTTGATAGCCTCCAAAGCGACGTTACATATTTAGAATATAAAATGTATGAATATTTAGAAAAAATAGAACTTCTACTACAGAAGCATTCGGATACTGAATTACAAAAATTTATGAAAGTATATAAATACCCATCATATTCGAGAAAAACAGGAAATTACATACTTAGAATATCAAAATCATTTGTATACTGAATTACAAAAATTTATGAAAGTATATAAATACCCATCATAATAAAAAATAGTTTCTTTAAAAAAAATATTCTACCCATATATATATAATATGAGTACACTTTCTGAGTATCTTTTAACCAAAACACAAATTAATAATATTTATTCAATATTAACCGTATCTCATCCTACAATTGAAGAACAATATGGTGCTATTACACTTGTAAAAGTTATCTTAAATAATAAAGAGAATAAATCATTGGTTATCATTCCTGGATACAGTGATAAATCATTTATGTCCGGATTTGAAAAATTAATGGATGGATTTGAATCATACAAAGATAAATATTCCTTTATGTATGCAGTATATTGGGGAGCTACAGTTAAAACAGTTACTGACGAATATTCTAAATCTGCAGATGACAATCAAGAAGAACAATATAAATTAAATGAAGAAATTAGAATTAAACTTGCTATAGTATTAGATAAGATTCTTAGAAGTCCAGATTTGGAATTAACAAATATAACATTATTTGGAAAATCTGCTGGTGGTGGTGTATCTATTCATATTGCCGCGATGAATCCAGAAGTTAAATATTTATACATTTCGTGCCCAGGAACAAATAATTATGGCGAAGCATTAAAGCATAAAAAAGAGCTTCCTATTAAATTAGCATGGAATGAAGATGATGACAAAATAGAGTATACTGAATCACAAAAATTTATTGAAGTATTTGAAAAAAATAAAAATGACTTTAAATTTTATTCTTATGAAACGGGAGCTCATGAATTTAACCCTTTATTTATTCAAGAATTATAATTTAATATAATGTTATTTAACTAATAATATATAGTTTGTAAAGCACCTATCATTCCATATACTTGATCTAATTCTCTATAATGAATATGTCTTGGTATTTCTTTTTTAGATGGAACAATATAATTAGTTCCTTTATTAACTATTAATTTAGCAACTCCATCTTTATTAGATAACACGACTCCACTATTTTTAAAATCACCATAAGCTTCGTGAACGAAAGGTAATTTATTAGTCTCTTGTGGTAAACTAGCCCAATATGCTACTCTGGTATTTGGTTTTACTTTAACTTCAACTGTTGTATCACCAACAATTTTTTTTAATGGAATTAAAGAACCAGGTAATACCGATTCTCCTAAGAATGGTAACCAAAAATTTTTATCCATTGCTAATTTAATAGCGGCTAATGCAACTAATATGTAAATAATTTTATCAATATATGTTTCTATTTTTAGAGTATTATTTAATAAATTTTTTATAATTTCAACAAAATTATAACCTAATGCAGTGGTTCCCCAATTAAAACAACCAGTTAAAACAAGAAGTAATAGAATATGATACTTTTTAGTTTTCCAATATTTATCTTTCATTGATTTCATTAATTAAGATTACATTTTTATTTTTAGATTATTTAATTATAAAATCCAGAAGGTGAGTATAAATGAAGACTAAATGTTTCTGTATCAAGCTATTATTTTATGAGTTCCTATAACAAACATTATTGTTAGTATAAACATTTGTTTTACTTAATTCTTTTTTGTATCTCGTAAACCATTTTTTTAATATTAGCACGGCATAACTTTTCTAGATGCACACAATTACCGTGCCTGTTTCTTCTTCTTCTTCCTTCTCATACACCCCTGTATTGTCGTTTTTGCAGTCTTCATCGTCGTCGTTATACACCACTGGCATAGGACGATGAGGCATATGATAACATATCTTTTCATTTACAGAGTCATACCACTGGAAACGTCCACCGTCACCTCCCTCTATCAAGAAGTGCTCATGGTATTCTGTTACTAAACGTTCCGCTTCATCTGCCAGCTCAGCACCCAGAGTTGGCCAATACCCATCGACCCAAGCCAAACCTGCCAAGCCATGCATGACATTCGTCAGAGCATGATTAAAGGCAAATTCATCTTCATCGGGCATACACATATCCTTTCTAGACTGCTCCAATAAAAAGGCAAACAACCGCTTCTTCATTTCTCGAGATATTACTATCCACAAGCACCGCTCAAACTTTGCCTCTCCATTGTGATCGTACCACTCGAGTCTTGCCCACATGTTCATAATGGTGCGTAACTTTTCAGGAAGTTGATCCATAATATTATTATCAATAGTGTACTGCATACTCTCCATCACAAAAGCAACAGCGTCCTTGACCATCTCGTCATGCTCTTCTGCGGTAATAAAGCGCATGATATCAGAAGCACTCATAGTCGCTTCGCTTTGTATGCTCACGGGCTATATATAACTAAATAAAATAATATAGCATTAATAAACACTTAAAATTTCAAATTTTATTTAGTTTTCGTATCTAGTAAACTCGATGATTTATAATAAAAACTGCGACAATAAAACTTCCAGGGATAAAAAAAAAGGCGCACCAAAAAAATAATGCAAACATAAACAATATGTAATAATTATCATAAATTTTTTTAAAGCACAAAAACACAACACAACAATGCTTAAGATGTAAAGAATGTCATTCATTTTTAAAGCATTATATAAATACTATATAATTATTAAACATTTAAAATTTCAATTTTTTTATAAATAAAAGATTATTAAAATAATTTTTTATTTAGTTTTCTTTTTTTCTAAAAGCCACTTTGAACACATCTTAGTGCCTCAATAACAATGTGTTTGAGACTAATTTGAACAAAAAGTTAATGGCAGTAAATAAAAACCACCATGATAACATTAAATGCCACCACGTAAACCAATTATAGATACCTGTTGAATGAATAATAAATATGTTAAACAATAAGAATTTCATTGTGTATCGTGTGCGAATATCAATATTATCCACGAAACATAAAAACATTATAATAAGAGCAGCAATAGGATGAATAAAGTCAATATTAACTAGCACTAGTAGTTGTACTACCATTAGCGCGACTAGTGCAAAATCAAAGAGATGCATTCTTTCAAAGCACCAAGTATTTACATAATAAATATTATACACTTATTAAATATTTAAAATTTCAATTTTTTAAAATATTAAAAAAATATGATATACCATCAAAATACAATGTTAATAATATAAGAAACATCTTTATAAAAGTGCTATTAAAATAAACGATCTTGTATGTAACTACTTTGGATATTCTTTGTCTCCACGCAATCAAACCATGTTATTGCCCACAAATCATCATATAACTGTTAGCTCAAATTAAATCCACAATTTCTCATAGATAATTTAAGACCTAGCCCCAGAGTAAATGTTTTGCTTACCAAAACCTTATCAATAGCGAGAGCAAATTCTTTTTTGTACTCCTTCTCTTTTAATTTAAGACCTAATCCATTAGTAAATGCTTTGCTCTTCAAAACCTTATTAATAGCGAGAGTAAATTCATTTTTGTAATTCTCCTCTTTATGGAAGAATGTATCAATATCATTGGTGTTAATATAGTTTGTTTCTTCCAAAGTAACAAGATCTACAATCATCCAATTGTATTCAATCTCACCTTCGTTGTACAGATTATAGTTGTAAAAATTAGCTAGAACCGACTCACATGCTTTCTCATAGTTTGGAAATTCCTCTATCGTAATAGAATCGTCGTCTTCCCGCTTAACCCTAACACCCCATTTAAATGTGTAATCCCATGGGATCCATTCAACATAATGAGGATTAGCATGATTGATATTTGTATATGCTTCTTTCTCAAAATACTTTGCAACAGAAATGTAGTATCTCATTCTAAATGTATTGTAATTAAACTAATTTTATAAAACTAATTAAGTTTACACTTAAAAATTCAATTTTTATTTAATTTTCTTTTTTATAAAAATTAGCTAACTTTTATAAAAAAAACAATATACTTAATGCTTAACACAAGTCGTGATAAAATAAATACTTATACTAATATAGAAATATTAGTCCGACATGAAGGACATGATATACATGTCTTATCTTTATTATGCTCATATGAAAAGAATTTTTTTTGCCAATTCATTAAACACGATTTATGGAATACATGTGCACACATAGTTATAACACAATTAGTATGTACTACTGCATCAAAATTTAAGCAAATAGGACACTCTTCAGTATGCTTGAAATAAGGGGGTAATACTTTTGGTGCCATTATATGAAAATCACTTATATCACATTCTTCAATGTAATTTGGATCGTATGAAATCGTATTAGTTTCTGCGTCATATGAGGAAGAAGGTAAATAGTCAGTATGTAATAAAGTATCTCTATCTCTTGTCATAATACGAAGAGCTTCATTTTCTAACGGGTCCTGCATAACCCAATAAAAATGTGTTATGTCTATTTGTAAATGTGCTAGAACATGTAACAAATCAGTTTCGTCTAGTATTCTATTGTCGTTATCTTCTATTAAGTCTTCGTGTAACGAAAATAAGTGTTCTATTACCATTACCTTTACTTCATCCTTTACAATTATATTAATAGCCTCCTTAAACTTTTTTTTTGCATTATGTGGAGATACCCTTTTCCACATTTTTATAAAAGCCTTTATATTATTAGATAATTCTGACTCATCTATTTTTTTTAAAAGTCGATTTGATATTTCATTGATTTCGTTATCTATCAAAATATAATTATCACTTATTAATTTATTAATATGAGCCATCACAAGTTTGTAATTAGCCATTAATACTTGATTTTATCAAATAAAAACTATATTAAAATAATAAACTTTCAATTTTTTAAAGTAATAATAAAGGTTGGTGATCAAATGTGGTAGCATCTGTAAAAATCAATAATGAATGAGTGTATGTATTACTATAACCATGTGATACGCATTTTTGAAATGCTGATTCATATTTTTGTCCTTTATTTATTAATGTGACTTGTGGCTCAAAAGCTTTAAAAAATTCATTAAATTTATCTACTGCATCAGTTGGAAGAGGACCATTTATACTTAATTTATTTAGTAACATCAATTCTTGTTCGGTATATGAAGAACTATTAATAGCATTTAAATCTCCTACAAGAGTAATTTTTCCTTTGGGTAATTTCTTCATATATTCAATAATTTGTTCAGTTTGTTTTATTCTTACATCTGAATCACTATCATCTAAATGAGTACATAGAATATGGTGTTCATCCATAGTAATATGGATCATACATCTTGATTCAACGTCATTTTTATCTACTAGATCAGTTGTTTTTTTATGTATTTTTCGTGTGTCTAATTGTATTATATTACAAGATGTAGGTTTTCTTTTTGAAATTATACAATTTCCCCAATTTTTACCATAAGGGCAATCTGTTGGATTACCAAATATTATAAAATTATATCCGTTATCAACAAAAAATTTAATCCAGACATTATTAAGAATTACATTTCCATTTTCATCTATGTCAATATCTGGATCATCTTCTTTTGTATATTTTCTATTTGTTTTTTCAGTCTTATATAACGATCTTTTAAATTCTGCAAATTTTGTTTTACTATCAGACATTGGATGTTCAATTCTATCATCTGTAAGATACTCATTTAGATCGGTTATATTATCTTGAGTAAACGTGGTAGGAACTAATGCTTCAGTTAAACATATCTCGTCTGGTGATGTTTCTGTTATCATTTTAAAAAACTTTTCACGATGGTCTTTATTTAATATTTCAAATGATTTAAAATTCATAAATAATAGCCTATTTTTATTTGTTTTATATGTAATTTTACATTCTATAGGATAAATTCTATCATGTATTTCTTCTATTTTATAATATGATGATGTATCAGTATCATTAAATAATTTAGAACACAAATTAACGTAATCTTTAGGTAATCTTTGTTTAAAATTGTTTTCTAAAAAGTCATTTATATCATCATCAGTTAGATGTTTTATATTTTTATTTTTCATATATTGATACATCATTGTAAATATTGGTGGCATTAATTGAGGTTGACTATTTTCTTTTTGATTGTTTGAATTATTATATTTAAGCCCTATAATAAAAATGATAATAAACCATATACACGTGAAATAATATTCACTAATTATTTCGTTAATCAAACACGTTAAGATAAACATTAGTGCAAAGAACTGTTTGACAATAAATTACAAATATTATCTAATTAATAAATATTTAAAATTTCAATTTTTATTAAAATCACAAAAACTAACAATATCTCATACATAAAATATACAAAAAGAATCATAAATAAAAAAAGTAAAAGCAATAGGATAAAAATAATTTTTAAACTAGCTTATTATACTTATGTTTTCATATGGCATCTAGATTAGATACCGCTTAGTTCTTGCTCGCATCTTTGCGATAGTGCTGAACTATTTGGTAAGCTACACCATAATTATGGAGCGTTGAATACCGTTTACTATGAAAGCGATAGTGTTTTTTATCAGTGATTAAGCCCATATATAATATGGTTTTGGTCTGTATCTATTTATTGAAATCCATAAGAATATTCCGTAAAGGAATACGATACTTAATAGTAAACACTTGAGATAAAAATCACCCATAATTTCGTAAATAGCACCAATTATTATCGTCACTAGGGTTAGAAACAGAAGAAGAAGCATCACAAGCATATACTCGAGCATTTGCAACGAGAAAATAGGGTATGATAGTATATATTTAAGGATTTGGTAAACATTTAAAATTTCAATTTTTATAAATTTATTACAGAAAATAACATAAATTATAAATGGATTAGAATGAATAAGTAATAATAAAAATATAGCAGTAATTATTCATTTAATAAATTAATAAAAACTATAAAAGACAACATAGATACCATAATATTTAAACCAAAAAGTTATATTTTTTAATGATAAATGTGTAATAAAAATATAAGAGTATATAAACCAACAAACATACAATTATAAAGTAATTTAGACAAAAGACGTATTAAAAGAACGAACTTGCACAAACATTCAACTAGTTCTCATAGATAATTTAAGACCTAGTCCGCGACGAAATGCTTTGCTATATAAAACTTTATCGATAGCATCATCAAAGTCTCTTTTGTATTCATCTTCGTCGTAGAAATAATCGTCATCATCATTTTGGTCATTTCTATTATCATCATAGTTTATAACTTCCCAAGTTTTAAGATCAGTAAGTTTCCATTTTAAACTATCACTAAATGTATCAGTATACGTATCCTTTGTATCTAAAATATCTCTAATATATATACAAGCAGCCTTATAGTTTGGAAATGTTAAAGAATCTGAAGAATATTCGTCGGTCCATCGAAGACGATGAGGATTTTCATAATTGATAATTCCTATGGCAGTTTCTAAATAGTAAGTCAATGATAACTTGTACTTACTATAAGTCGGATCATCACTCATGATTTGAAACTCTTCTTCAAACTTGTCTTCACATTCCTTATTAAAGATGTCTTCTGATTTTTTGTAATCTGCCTTATAGGCTACTTTGAAGCCTGCCTTGAATGCTTCAATTTTTGCTTCATTATAAACTTTCTTATGGGCTTCGTCTGATAAATTTAATCTCTTGAGAAGACAGAGGTAACATTTTTTTTTTACTAAATTGTTAGTAAAAAAAAACGTTTTATACCCTTTGTTAAAGGCGTTTATGTCAGACATCTTGAAAGAGCAGTTTGTTTAGTATAGTATTTTAGTTATAATAGCACTAGTAAATATATAAATTTTCAATTTTTTTATAAAATACTAATTAATTTGTAATAAGTAAACTAGATAATAAATTTCAATTATAATCACAAAAAACTAACAATAATTCATATATAAAATACACTAAAAGAAGCATAAATAAAAAAGAGCTATTTTATATGTATTACATATCCTTGCTTATCGAACTTATGAGTCTTTCTTTCAACTGTATAATTCGATATAATATAATATGGTTCTGGTTTGTGTCTAAATAGTATACACCAGAAGTATATTCCGAAAAGGAATCCGATAAGTAATAATAAACACCCATAATAAGCATCACTTATATTTTCCCAAATACAATTCATTACACTTATCACCATCATAAATATAAATGTAAATGCCATTAGCACTGAGAAAAGCAGTGTTTTATACATATTTATGAACTTGGTAAACATTTAAAATTTTACTTTTTTTATACTTTTATAAAATATAAATACAAACAGTAAAAGACAACATACACAAATGAACCAATATAAATTGATATGTTCATAAATATATGATGCAAGAAGTACTAGGAAAAAAATACCAGGAAGATATAGTCCTAATAACAATAACATAAAAAAGAGAACTGCCAAAAAATCATAAAGCATTTTTAAAGCAATGTATAGCAATTATTTATATAATTGATAAACATTAAATTTTTCAATTTTTAAAAGTAAAATAATTATTATTTGAGTGTAACTAATACACGCATTATATGCCTACATTTACAGTTACACATAAAATTATCATTGCATTGTTTATGCTCATTTATTATATCTGGATAACATAAGGTATCATATGTAGTTGGGCGGTTTAACTGGTGTCTATTGCAACATTTACATTCTGCCAATTTTTTAAAAAGTTGGGCGTCAATTCTATCAATAATATTAAACTTGTCTACATGTTCCCATGCATTTTTAATATTTTCTTCTATTATTATACGTGGTCTTATAAAAATGAGTTCTGTAATAAGTTCTGGTTCTTTTGTTTTTACATAAAGATGCGCTTCATCAAAATTTTTACATTCTGACTGGTCTAGCAAATAATTATATCTTGCTTTTAACTCATTATATCTTATTACCAAGTGTTCGAGTATACTTGCTCTTAGTTTAATGAGTTCTGTAATAAGTTCTGGTTCTTTTGTTTTTACATAAAGATGTGCTTCATCATAATTTTTAAATCCGGACTTGTGTATCATGTTAATATATTTTGTATTTAACTCATTATGTCTTGTCATCACGCGTTCAAGTGTACTCATTGTTATATAAATAAATTATATAAAATTAAAATTTTATTTTTTCAATTTTTAAAGCAAGAACTAGTAAATACATTTGATTAACTATTCTAGTGCATCTATATCTATACACTCTTCATCTTCATTAGGTAAAATTCGGCAATACAAACGCATTTTTTTTCGACAATCACAGTTACATTTTTGATTGCAAATACTATTATCATAATTATATAATAATTCTATCAAGATATCAGCAAGAGGGTTACTACATTGGTATGAAAACGCGGCTTTTGAAGAAAATTCATGTGGTCTACGTCGTTTATGTCTTTCACAGCAATTACATTGTTTCAACTGTAAAAATTGATACTTATCGCTATCTTGTGGGAGAATACTCACATGTTTTCTACATAATGGACATGGTGGAAACTTGCACATTTTTTCAGTTTTTAACATACACAAACGATGAAAAATATGATTGCATAATGTTTTTACACATTGTTTAGTTGCTAATGGTTCTAAGCAAATTGAACAATCATCAAGTGATGGTTCACAGATTGGCATAGTTTCTGTAATATAATTTGAATAACGAATATCGCATGGGATTTTGTTACACATACATCCAATAATGTCACGTTTGGAAAAGTCGGGATGTTTTGTTCTTTTGCTCAATATATTAGGTAAAATTTCTTTTATTTTATTAGGATTGATTTCCGGATAGTTATCATGAATATATTGTTCATTTTCATGAAACAGTAGTTCAGCAGTTGACTTGCATATTACATGGAATGCTTCAAGTACTATTTTTTTTTCTGCTTCTACTATTGTTAATTTATTTTTGGCAATTTCAACTTTATCCATTGCTTCTTCTAAAATACGCTTTGCTTCTTCTATTTCGTCTTTTATTTGCCATATCATTATTGGATCTAGTTTTACTTCCTGTGTTGATTGCTTTGTTAACTGGATTACATTATCGGCTTTTGCATAACACAATCTATTGGCATCCCGTAAAAATTGTTCTGCTAACATACACTTTTCTTCTGCTGCTTGGACTTGTGACATTATCATATTCAATGATGTTATTTTAGTACGTATTGTCATTATAGTTGTATATTACGTGAGTTTTTATTGTGTCTTTAAATAATTTATAAAAAATAGATTTTTCAATTTTTTAAATATTATTATTATTATATAAATTTTAAAGCTCATATAACTAAAATATATATGATACACTTGGTTCAACTTTAAAATGATTTATTTTTTTACTATTAAATATTTTTATAATATATTTTCTCTTTATTCTATTTTTTATAGAATTTATTTAATGGGTTATAAAATTTATCACGTTTTATTACGTTTTTGGTTATATAATCTCTCTTGTTGTAGGTTCTGCTTGTGGGTTTACTTATGGGTTTACTTGTGGTAACTTCAATAATGTTGTTATTAATTCATCATTTATTTACATTAGTCAATTTTGTTAATGATTCATTTATATAGTTTTTCTTATCATCATTTTTTATATAGTTAAAACCGGTCTTAAGAATATTTGTCAATATTTCTATATATTGATTAAAGGCCTGTTTTCCCAGTTCTAAATTTAATGTTGCTTTATTAAAAATTTTTTGAAAGACAGTTAATCCCGTAAAGATATCCTTTATGGATTTATAGATAAACATGTTCTTGTTCTTGTTCCATTCTAATACAAAAATTTTTTGAGTTAAATTATCAATTAGTAAACCAATTATTATCTTGTCTACCCAGTATGTCATTTTATTTAGTTCTGAGGTAGACGGGGTTCTAAAAATTATCCTCACATCATCCAAAGGTGACATTTCTTTATTGTCAATAAAAAATTTATTTATATCATAAAATTTGTCAATCGGAATAATATCAATAATTGTTGAAATTGATCTAGCATCATTTATATAATCCATCAATGATAATTGTCCATTAGCAAGCTGACTAATTTTTGATTCTTCTAATGCTGGTGGTTTTGGTGGTGGTTCTGGTGGTGGTTCTGGTGGTGTAGGTTTTGGTGTAGGTTTTGGTGGTGGTTTTTGTGGTGATGATTTTTGTGCATATCCATCTAGAATAATTGGACGTATACCACCTAATTGATTTTGGAGAGCATTATA
>Ga0214921_10003713_pt1 | contig 23081 bp, 17 predicted proteins | sample LL1505_MetaG_FD_177992 | JGI IMG/M metagenome (GOLD analysis project Ga0214921, IMG submission 177992) | Freshwater microbial communities from Lake Lanier, Atlanta, Georgia, United States - LL-1505 | ecosystem: Environmental > Aquatic > Freshwater > Lake | place: USA: Georgia | collected... | reverse complement strand
GTAAATTCAATTTCTCCTACACCTACAACATATAATGGTACACCACCAGTATCGACACAAGGTTGTTCGAATCCGGTGTGTCCTTCTGGATACAAATATTCACAACAAACCAAGATGTGTGAACTGGATGTTAATTTAGATATAAACAAAATTGGGTCGCTTATTCTTGGTGAAATCAAAGGATATTTATAAAATAATAAAATAATAATATAATAATATAACTATTATATAATGTCTTTAAAAGTAACAGAATGTACAGTTAATCCTATAAAGATTAATGGTTATGACGTATATCAATTTACTAGTGGTACGGGTAGTGTTACTTTTTCAGGAAATGGAGCGATTGATTTATTAGTAGTTGGCGGAGCAGGGTTTACAAAAAGTAACAATTTAACACTAGGTGGAGGAGCTGGAGGATTTATTGAAATTTTAAATTATGATATGATTATTCGTTCACAAGCCACTTTCAATATAACGGTAGGTAAAGGCTCGAATAGCAATTATGAGAAAGGCAGCTCATCTAGTTTTATTTCTACTGCTGGGTTTATTAGTATTTACGCAGGTGGAGGAGGAACAGAAGAAAACCTTGTGGTAAGTGGAACCCATATTGCAGATGGAGAAAGTATTGTAGAACCTAAATATGGTTGTGGTGGAAGCGGAGCGAGAATTAACCGAGAAATAGAAGGAGATACTAATTATTATGCTGGATTAAGTAATATTCCAAATAAAGGAACGGTGACAGCTGGTTCTAATGGAGGTGAAAATGGTGGTGGAGCAAATTCTGATGGATCCGGAATTCAATCTAAAATTATAAATGAAATATGTTCTGCAGGATTTGGAATAATAGGTGGTAGTGGTAGTTATGGTTCTTCTATTGGTAATAAAGATGGAATTATAGCATTTAGAATAAGTCCACTGCCTACTACTACTACACCAACACCTACCGGATATACTACAATACCCTTTACTACTACACCTGTTACTACAAGACCTGTTACTACAAGACCTGTTACTACACCTGTTACTACAAGACCTGTTACTACTACACTTGTTACTACAAGACCTGTTACTACTACACTTGTTACTACAAGACCTGTTACTACTACACTTGTTACTACTACACCTCTTACTACAAGACCAACACCATCACTAATTACACCATCCCTAACTACATCATCCGTAACTACACCCTTTACTACTACACTTGTTACTACTACACCTGTTACTACACCATCCGTAACTACACCATCTGTAACTACATCATCTGTAACTACACCATCCGTAACTACACCATCCGTAACTACACCATCCGTAACTACATCATCTGTAACTACACCATCTGTAACTACACCATCTGTAACTACACCATCCGTAACTACACCGTCCCTAACTACACCGTCCCTAACTACGATGTCACCTACTACGATGTCACCTACTACGATGTCACCTACTACGATGTCACCAACTACGATGTCACCAACTACGATGTCACCAACTACGATGTCACCAACTACGATGTCACCAACTACGATGTCACCTACTACGATGTCACCAACTACGATGTCACCTACTACGATGTCACCAACTACACGCGTACCAACAACACCACGCGTACCATGTATTACAAAACCCAATTTTGGTATACCAATACCATCTACCGGTAATAATATTGCATCCTATATATATAACGAAAACGATTATTTGAAACAATCCCAAATGCATATTGAGAACGCAAAAGAAGAAAAGAATCGCATAGATGATATGCAAGACAGTCATCGAAAATACATAATGGAATATATTAAAATGATTATTGTCTTATGTATTGTTTTAGCTTTCTTATGGATTATTCGTGTATTGTATGAAAATGAATTGCTTCCTGATGGAGCATTAGATTTTTTAACAATTATTATAATTTCGGTCGGTTGTATTGTTGAATATATATTATATTTTGGAATACCTTCTGTTTATGTAGGAATCGTATCCAGAAATTCAATTAATTTTGACGAGATCGACTATGACCACCCTGAGAAAATTTCGACAACAACTACGACTACGACGATTATACCTTCAATCACTCCAACAAATAATGTATCTGCAGCACAATGTAATCCACCTCTGAATCGCTAATGTATGAATACTTTGAAATGTGGCCGGAATCAGCCACATTTCAATTAGACCTTTGCACCGCACAGAGGACTTTGGTTGCCAATTTTGTACTGATTTTTTTTTGTACTGATTTTTTTCTATGAATTATTGTTGCTACGAAAGGGTTAAACGCCTAATTTTTTGATATTGAAAAAATTCAAAAACGGATTGTCATTTTTTTCTTCTTTCTTTTCTTTTTCCTCTTCTTTTTTGTCATTCCCTCCATCTTTTTCACTCTCGCCACCTTTTTTATAATTTCCAACAGGGGAATTTTTGAAATCCGTATTGGCAAACGAATTTTGAGTTCCTCCTTGCATTGCTGGCATTGCATTCAAAAGCGGGTCTTGCACATGATTACTGTCGCCTACCACAATTGTCGGTGCAAAATGAATCGGTCCTTGACCACTGGCTCCTCCATGGAACCCATTCAAACTGCCTCCATTCAAACTGCCTCCATTCAAACTGCCTCCATTCAAACTGCCTCCATTCATGCCTTCATTCATGCCTTCATTTATAGGCGTTATATCGTTTATCATAACTACCCGCAATTCATTTGACGCCAAATTACGTATGGACGCCATATTTTGCGATTGATTTACATCTTCAATCTGCCACATTTCCGATGCATACATCACTTTCATCCCCTGTTGTAATCCAACAGGTGAATTGGGCGATTGACCCATCATATATGCTTCCGGCGTGAGATCGCGTTCATGAATGTGATACAATTGTTGTGCTTCTACAATTTTCAATTTGTCTTCTGCGCCCATTTCCGCAGATGAATTCATGTTTTCAATGGTGATGAGTCCATTTTCATCGGAAATGTCGACGATTTTCCATATCGTCTTATTTTCGCGAGGAAGCCAAGGTTGGTCATTTTCAGATACGAGTCCTACATACATACCTTTTGCGTATGGTTCTCTAGGAGATTGATTAGAAGCATACGCAGGAGACCCTTCCGCATACGCAGGAGACTGATAGTAATCCGCATATACAGGAGACCCTTCCGCATACGCAGGAGACTGATAGTAATCCGCATATTCAGCAGACCTAGGTGTTTCATTTTCAGGAATAGGGTTCTCCCTTTTTCTAGCATTTTCTTGAATAGTCTTTTTATTTTGCAAGACAATTTCTTTCCAGTCCATTCGTTTTGTGCGAGTCTTCTGTGGATCCTCTTCTTCATTGCCCTTCTCCGTCTCTTTCTGGAATCCTAAATCATCAAAATGCCGGATATTATCCTCTGTTATAATGCGCATCTGCACATTTGCACACTGCAATTCCTGTATGAGAAGTTTCAAAGAATAGGGTATGCATATCACACTGAAGCTTCTCCCAAATCGGGTTATTTTCACTACATTCATGCCGGTCTCTATATTCGTCGCCGCATCATTCATTGCACTAGTAAACTGGATCGGCCCATCGGCCATTGGACTCATGAATAAATCTTTGGCCGGGTGATAAATGGCCGTCATCCCTGTCGTATTACAAACGGCCATGTAGTATTTGTCGCCGCGTTCCATCATCGACTCCGTCAAGAAATTCGTCGCTCCATGTGCAATGACGGCATCACGTTCCATCTCGCCGATACGCAACCCGCCGTCATTCGCTCTGCCTGATACGGGTTGCCTTGTCAATGCGGTTCTCGGCCCAGTTGTCCTATAATTGATCTTGTCTTTGACCATATGTTTCAACCGCATGTAATACGTCGGCCCGATGAAAATCTGGCTTTGCAATTGTTCGCCGGTCATACCATTGTACATAATCTGATTACCAGAAGAATGGAATCCGAGCGAGGTCAACATCTCGCCATAGGCGCCAATATTCGCCGTCGCATTGTTGGTAAAAGGCGTGCAGTCCGCATATCCGCCAAACAAGGCCGACACTTTCGCGGCAATACATTCGACGAATTGCCCGATCGTCATACGTGTTGGAATAGCATGCGGATTAATAATGAGATCGGGTCGCAACCCATCTTTGGTAAAAGGCATATCTTCTTCTCTGATGACTAATCCAACAGTGCCCTTCTGTCCAGCTCTGGATGCCATTTTATCGCCGTGTCCGGGGACGCGGATCTCTCTCACTCTGATCTTGGCAATGCGCTGACCTTCTTCGCCTTCTGTCATGAATGCGCGGTCAACAATACCGAGCTGGCCTTTCTTTGTCGTTTTGGATTCATCGAACCGCGTCTCTATGCCGCTCGTTCTCGACGTCATTCCAATGAGAACTTTGCGTTCATGTATTTCCGTGCCTTCTCTAATGAGCCCGTATTCGTCGAGGGCGTCGTATTCATAATCCATGCGCATTCCATTCACGGCAACATCGTTTTTCAACAGGTTCTCGATATTCCCGAACAATTTCTCGGAAATGGAATCGCCGTTCGTTTTCTTTTCTTCGTGCGTTTCATACGTCGAATAATAGGTGGTTTGAAATAGGCCGCGTTTAAGCGCACCTTCATTCACTAGAATCGCGTCTTCCACATTGTAGCCAGTATAACACATAATTGCCACGATCGCGTTTTCGCCATAGGGATTCTCGCCGCGATTCACATATTCCAAATACCGCGATTTGACGAACGGTTTTTGCCCATAATTGAGAACAACGGCGGCTTTATCGAGCCGGACATGGTGATTCGTACTGTACATGGAGACCGCCTGTTTACTTTGCCCACAGGAGAAATTGTCGCGATTCACGGGATTGTTCTCCAAATAATTGATCATGTTGCACAACATACTGAATGCGAAGGATTCGTGAATTTCCATGTGGGTATAATTGCCGGGGAAAGAGCTCATATTCATGGCGATCAATGTGCTTTCGCTCTCGTTCGTATCGACGTAATCAATGACGGCCTTGTTTTTCAGAAAGCGGTCGTATTTCGCAGGGTTCGTTTCTTTTGCATCCACGTCGTACAATTCGTGCAATTTATATATTTTCATGTCGTCGCAGTGAAAGGATGGCAAAAGTTTGGGATTGAATCCCGCAATCAGGTTCTGCCAAGTCATGGCATTGTCTTTTTCCTTTTTGAGAACAGACAAGAATGCAGGATTTTCAAAGGAGAACTTGCCCAAATTTTCGTCGAAATAAAACAGGGGTCGCGTCAACCGGCCCTTGTCGCAATAAATGAAAATCGCGTTTTGATCATTTTCGAAAGACGCACTCGTGTAAATTGGCAACAGGGCATTTCGCCGGTACAATTTGATTTCACGCACACATTCTATGGGGTTCTCCACCGATCCCGCCCAATGTCCATTGACAAACACTTTGGTCATTTTTGCGAGAATGCCGGGAACACAATCGGTCAATTTGTGAAACCGGATTTTCGGGTTTTCATATAACCACTGGACGAGCGGTTCGCGCGACATGCCTTTCGTAATATACGCCGACACGGTCAAATGTTTATAGAGACCAATATTGGCGCCATCCGGCGAATCAATGGGATCGAAATATCCCCATTGGGATGCGTGTAGGAGACGCGGCCCAACCAATTTCACACCACTGTCCAGATACAACACGGTTTTGCGTAAATGATTCATGGCGGAAAAATACGACAAACGGTCGAGAACTTGCACAACACCGATGCGTTTCGTGTGCGCCGCGCTCCCCCAGTCGCCCTTGAACGCGCGGCGAAACCCAGCATCTACATCGCGGTTCTCGGCAAAGATTTGCACATAATGATCGCGAATCAACTGTTGGAGATTGTTTTCATACAGGGGTTTATTGCCATTCAGAATGCGGTCGAATCCGAGCCGGACCTTGCCATTCTGGATATTGAGATATTCGCGGAACAGTTGGCTAATGAGAACACCCGCAGTTTCAATGCGCTTGAATTTGAAATTGTCGCGATTGGTGGGCGCCTGTTTTCCGGCCCATACTTTGACGAGTTGGAAAACCATGTGTCCGAGGAAATATGCTTTTTCGATATAATTCGTTTCTCCTACATGGGGCAATAAATAATTGGCGAGGATTTCATGGACGCGAATCATTGTTTTGGCTTTGGTGAGAACCGCAATATATTGGAGGGCGGCAAGTTGCGTCATGATTCCGCCGGCTTCATGCACAGAAGGCGCGAAATGGTCGATCAAATCTTCGTATGTTTCCATGTCCAACAGGCATGTTTGAATAATATCACGGTCGCTCATGATGCCGAGTGCGCGGAATACGATGAAAAGGGGGACGGGTTTGCGGACATTAGGGATATTGACGACAATGTTCTCGTAGGATCGCGTCTTGTTGGGGGCGACGACTTTGATGCTGAGGGTTCTCACTGGTTTGGCGACGTTTTCAGAGACGGATCGGATGACTGCGCTATAGAGAAAATGTTCGTCATGGACGTCTTGTACATACATGATATTGTCTGCAAATTGTTCTTGTGGCAAGATGACGCGTTCCTTGCCGTCAATGATGAAATAGCCGCCGTAATCATTTCGGCATTCGCCCATTTGAAACCGCGCTTCGCGCGGTAAACCGTTCAGTACGCAGAATTCGCTCTGCACCATAATAGGGAACCGGCCCAAATAAATGTTTTCAATGATCTCTGTATGTACTTGCATATTGGGTGCGACCAATGATTTTTCGGTGAGTTCTCGAATTTCCGCCAACAATTTCCCTGTAAGATGTTTCCGTTTGATGGGATTTTTTGTTTTTTTGAATGCGGCTTTTGGTGCACCTCCATTGAGACCATCTCCCTTGAGACCATCTCCCCCATTTCTCGATATTCCTCGAAATGATTCGTAGGTCGCTTTCATATTCAACCGTTTGTTTTCGTTGGTTTCGGCATCGGATTCGCTGCTACTGGTGTCATCATCATATTCATCGTCATATTCATTTATAGCGCCACCTCCACCTTTCAAAATCGGCTGGATTTCTTCCCCGGGTTCCAACAGGCGAATATATTCGACCTCTATGTCGTAATGTACAGTCATGGCATATGTCATATTCCGCAGACGGGCTTCATTAGGAAACATGTAATGCGATCGATCATCGTCGTATATCATGGGTTTTCCGAAATAAATGCGCGACCCATCTTTACCCCCCAAATAAATGTTGCATTGACATCGGTAATCGTTCAAATCGGCGTCTTTCCTGGAAACAATACGGATGGGGTTCGTTTCCCGGAACATTTGAAAGATTTCCTGTTGGAAAAAATCGTTGAAAGATTCGGTGTGATGTCTTACTAAACATTGCGGATTATCGCGAAAATACGTGTCAATGATATTCCATGCATTTTCAGAGTTTCTTTCTTTGTCTGACTCCATGATTATATTTTATAATATAAATAACATTTTATATTTATGAAATCGAATGTAAAATAATCATTTATATAATCATATATTCGTATAGTATAAATGGTGTATATCTACAAATCTACCCGTCGCAAATCGCGTAAAAATAAGGTTGATTACAAGAAGGGAGGCAATGGCAAACAGGAAAGTAATAATAAAAGATCAAGTACAAAACGGAAAACACGTCGTGTTAGAAATGACTCGACAGATGGAGTAACGTCGGTGACTCAAGTATCTAGTGATATGAATCATCAAAATATGAGTGTTTAGAAATATGAAATGGTTTTCTCTACACGCAGAGGAGTAGAATATATTTCAAATATATTTCAAATATATTTGAATAAATTGATAAATTGATATAGAAACCATGCACATTATATTGTATATCGTAAGACGATGACTGCACGACTAACAGGATTGGTAAAGTGGTTCAATAACAAGGCTGGCTATGGTTTTCTCAAGGTGATCGATGATGATGCTGCAGCAGATGTATTTGTGCATTATTCCAACATAACTGTGGATGGACTCGACTACACTTATTTAGTGCAGGGAGAGTATGTAGAGTTCGATAAAGCGGAGACAGAGAATGAGGAACACAAGTTCCAGGCGGTGAATCTATCAGGAATCAAGGGCGGACCTTTGATGTGCCAGACACGATTCGCAAACAAGCCGCAGCCAAGTGTTCGTCAGGAGTACGAGGAAAAGAGAGATCCTGTTAGAATTCGTAGAGAGGCTTCCAGTCGATCAAGACGTCGTCCAGAGGAAGATCGCGAGTTTACAAAGGTGGTAAGAAAGTCGCAGCCTCGTACAAGAGTTGCCATTGCATAATTGTGTCGACCAATAAGGGTAAGAATGTTGAAATATATGTCATAGATTTAGTATAACATATATAGATGAAGAAATGAAAAAAAATATCATATAGATATTATAATGGACGTATTCTCGCCTCTCTCTAAAGAGTATTGTTTGTATTTCTACATTCTGTCAATTATCGGATTCGTTGGATTGGTATTAGGTGTGATCGTGTTCACATGGATCACTATTGTAAAGAAAAAGGGTTTTGATTATATTATCAAAGCTATATTTGTTTTAGGAATATATTTCTTGATGTATTTTCAAAATAGATTGTTTTATGGTATGTGTTCAAAATAAATCAGACCACAGATTCTATATCTTTGACAAATAAAATCATAAATACCAACAGGATATTTCGGATATTTCCTCGAAAATCCATATATTTAGGTATTTTCTGATATTTGTTCATGGCCACATTGTGTCCATGGGAATACATGAGGTGTCCATATACAATGATCATTATAGCGTAAACCAAAATTCCATTTGGAAAGAGTCTGGGCATGTGGTATGCAAAATCAATTATTTTATCTATGCTGACTTCATTGCGTATATTCATTTGAATGGCAGATAGGACAGCTCTAGAGAAGACGATGTTCTCCAATTTTGAAACAGGAATTAACATCATTATATATATGAAACTATTTTCATATGTATTCGTGATCAATTTTATATATTCATGATTATGATTATTCATAGAACGGCGTATAATTGCTGGGAAATACAACGCCCGCGCGACTTTGTTCAATCGTCACGTTTTTCATGACCTCGCCTTTTTCCATCAATGATTCCATGATCCGGCGTTCAATCTGATTTTGGCCATAGACCATGTATATATCCGTATCCGATCGCGTATCGATTCCGCGCAAGAATCGATGTCCTAATTGATAAATATGGATCGTGTGGTAATTCGGACTAATGAAACAGGTTCTCGGGTATTCTCCATGTTTATCATCCAAATCAATTCCGGTACTAATGACGGAAATATTCCCAATCAATAATCGATATTCTGTTGTAGGTGCCTGGAATTTAGCCAAAATAGTTCTCCTACGCGCAATCGTTTTGCCACCATTGATGACAAGTGGCGTGAATTCGCCGAGGATTTCAACGAGATCTTCGATCGTCTGCAAATAATTCACGCCAATGACTACTTTTTTATTCGGATCTTTCTGCAATTCCGATTTCGCCAATCTGGCGAATGTATCGATTTTAGCGGTTTCTATTGAAATGAGCGCGCGCGACAATTGCGACATAATTGCCGCGCCCGTTTCTTCTTCCGTATGTTCTCTATTTCTTCCGCCACTCGACCTTCTAAATCGAATCCGCGCCTGCAGATTGCGTATTTCTTGTAATTCAGCGACTGCCTGATTCACGCGTTCAATATTGTGCGTTTCGTTGATATGAAAATACCCATTGTATTTACGTAATTGTACATTCGACGCATATTGCTGCATTTGCGAGAGGTCCATGGTGCTGGACGCGCAAGGTTTGATCACGTTCAAGAATATCATGTATGCATATCGAATACTACTGTATCCATATTGTCGATACAAAAGGTTCCCCGCTTCGTCATAGCTGAATCGAATATAATTTGCGACCGTACTCGCAATATAAGAATTTTCGCGCGAATTTCCTGTAGGAAAAGCCCGATGAATATAGTCAACAATTTCATTAATTCCTGCGCGCTGTAATCCAGAGACGATTTTATCATGCCGCATAATGCCGAGGGTTTTGTATAGTCTCACCGCCTGCTCCTGTTTGTCCATTGGGCTGCCAGACATGAGAAGAACTCGACTCATTGTTCCATTCGTTCCATTGAATCGCTGAAAGATGGATCGAATCAATGTCTCACACGCCTCGGTTTGCGCGCAGTCATTTTTCAACTGTTGGAATTCGTCAATCACTATCAGCACCCCTTCTTCTACCATGGTCTCAAACAATTGCGTGGTCTTGTAATTATATTTATCAATCATGCGTACCGTTCCATTTTCCTGTAGAACAGGCACTTTGTAATCATTGCGAATAATATAGCCGCACTTGGGATTGGAAAATTTGCGACCGGTGATTTCGCCGTACGTCAATAAGGTGACCGATTGAACAATGTACGTTTCGACGACTTCGATCCATTTCGTTTTCACACTGGGCGGCGCAATGACCACCAGATGTTTATATTTTTTTTCTTCAACTCCAACAGTGAATATCTTGGCGGCCGAGTACGTCTTGCCAGTACCAAGGGGCGACAAATCAACCGCGAAATGATACTTCTGTAGGAAACCTTGCAACCTATTTACATGATCGATTTGGTAGGGATACAATTCGATGTTTTTTTGCGGTTCTTGGTTTTTTGCGGCGGTTTTTGCCTTTTCTGACGGTTCTTTTTTTGGTTTTCCTCCTACAGGGTGTTTGGAGCAGTATGCCGTATCGTGTTCTCCGATGGATCGGATGCGAAGTACTGTCGTATTCGTCGGGTCATATTCTTGGCGAATTTCTTCAATGTTCTCATTGATGGTTGTAGTGAGTCGCCGGATTTTGTCGACAATTTCTGTGCTTTGCTCTATGTTTCGTTCATTGCTTTGCTCTCTGTTTCGAGTTCGCAAGACATTGTACAATTCGCTTTGAATGCCGTCCATATTCGCCAAATAGATGTGGAGAATACCCGCAATGAGTTCATATGACTGTTGTTTGATATGCGTCTTGTAGACTTGCTGTTCCCATTCTTTCTCCGACAATTCGTTCATGGCGTATTTCACTTGCAGTTCGTCATATCGATCGCGGGTTCTCTTGGCGATTTCAATTTCGGAATATTCGGTGCGTTTCAAATATCGGACAGCCGTGGTCACCTCATACAAAATCTCCAACAGGTCATTTTTCGAGATTCCCTGGCTGCGCCAATTGTCATCGATATATCCCTGTAAGACAGACAATGGAATACGCGGATCATTCATCGAAACTGTGCAATAATCGGTTAGTTCTTCTGTTTCTTCTTCATTTGCAATCGTATTTCTCACCAATCGATTTCTGTAATGATAATTCGATGAGTTCATGAGAATCGTCAGATGTTTCCAGCTGAAATGCGTGTCGCAATTGGTGCAGTGCATATGATCGCAGCCCTCGGTTTTATGAATGCGCGAGCCGCATTTGGGACACGGTTTCGTCGTTTCGCGCAATTCTTTCATAGTTTCAATGATATTGGGATCGCATTGATGTGCCGCTTCTGTGTTGATTGTCATTTGACATTCGGTACAAACATGGATCTTGCATATCGTACATTGTCCGCCGTGAAGAGTGGATATAGTGCCGCGGCAATCATTCACTGGACACGGGCATACGGCAGTGCAAGAACCATTTTGTCGTTGTGGTTTCGGCGGAAATTTAGAGACCGTGTTGGATTCTTCGTCGCGATAAGAAATATCGAGACCGTAACGGAGATTTTTCTGGATTTTACGACATTCTTGGGTCCAAGTAACGAGATCGCCAATCGTGTTTAATTCGGATTTCTGTTGCATCATGAGTTCTTTGACGATGGTTTGTTTAGCGGTTTGTTGCACGAATTTGGAGCCGAGTTGATTCATCGCATATTTGGCCGAAAATACGGTGTGGCAATTCATGCACTCTTTTTTTCCGTATTGTTTCTGACAAGTAGAACATGCAGTAAACGAGCAGTGATTACACGCGAGACATTTGTTGCGACTATTTTCTTTTTTGGTATTGCAGCATATCGAGCAATCGAATGTGGATTCGACCGGTTGTTGTGTTTGCATTTTGGGTATAGAATATAAATATTTATATTTTATATTTTATTCTTCAATTTTTTATATTTTTATATTTTCGAGCGGTATAAGCAAATGATTCCTTTCTCTAAGAACAATAAAAACAAAACCTAGAAATGTCCGAAGAAAAAAAAACAATTAAAATCAATCCAGAAATGTTCAAATTTCCAGAAAAAACACGGAAGAAGAAAATCAAAGACCCGTCGGAAACGAAAATTCGAATGAAATCTCTTGGCGGAAGCCATCCGATGCATGCAAAGACATTGAAAAAAAATGTAATGAAAATGATCCGTGCTCGACAACAGGATGAATACAAGAATCTTTTTTCTGAAAAGGAAAAAGTAAAAAATGGCGAAAAACAAAAAGAAAAAAACACGGATGTGTCCCAGTTCTCGAATGAATTCGACAAATCTCTTGATTATTTTGAAAGTTTAGCAAAGACAAAACCACCGATGCAATCAAAACCTTTTCATAATCATTCATTGAAACAATATCCTAAAATAATGCCTTCATCATTTCCAACACATCCATCCATTGCTTCATCATTTCCAACACATCCATCCATTGCTTCATCATTTCCTCAGCCAATGCCATCATTTCCTCAGCCAATGCAATCATTATCTCCGCCAATTTCACTCGAATTATCTCCAGAATTTGAAACAGCTCCCCCTGTATATATTCGCCCTCCTCCTCCAACGTATGGATGTATGAAAAACGGAAAACTCCCAACATATCGCAGTTTATACGCATCGACAACCAATCCAACCAATACAACCAATCCAACCAATCCAACAACCAATCCAATTCAAAAACAGACACACACTTTTTTGGAAAAAGCAGCCGAAAGAATGAAACATTCCCAAATGCCAAAAGAAAAGTCCAGACTCCGTAATTTAAAGCGCAAAAAGATCTACCGCCGAACATTCCGTGTAGGAAAATCTAAAATCATGCCCAAAATCGGCGTTCTCATTTCCAACAAAACGATTCGTCAGAAAATCCAGCAAACATGCCATGAATTCAAACATGCAGACATAAAAGACATTCGCCGATTTCTTCTGAAAAAAGGATTCATCAAAATTGGGACAAATGCCCCCAATGACGTTTTGCGCAAAATGTATGAAACGGTAAAAACAGTTTGCGGGGAAATTGACAATCATAATCCAGACACCCTGTTGTTTAATTTCATGAATGACAAAGATTCGGAAATATAATGAGAATAACTCGTCTAGAGTCAAGTTCGAAGGATGGAAAAATGAACAAACAGTAGGGAAGGATGGTACACAAAACGGAAAAACAAATGAACGTAATTTTTTTGAAGGTGTATGGTTGGGGGTTTCAATCTCCAATTAATTTTTCATTCCGGCATTATTTTCTCTTTCTCTAATTCTGCGATTCGGGTTTTCAACATGGTATTCTCTTCGTTTAATCTCCGAATCTCTTGAATTTGTCCATTCATCATATTCACGATTTCTTGTGGATTCAATTGCCGTTCCTGGCCATTTATATTCGCCATAATCATATTTTGCGGTTGCTCATTCTGCTGCAGTTGCATCCGTTCCGCTTCAATCCGTTTGATCTGGTCAAGTACATTCGGTTTCATTTCCGGTTTCCCCGGTTCATAGGTGTCCAACAGGGAATCTACGTCCTTCATGAAAAATTTCTTGATCCGGGCCTCTTTTTCCAACCGAATAAACTCATCCACGGTTTTCGGCGACTCTTTCAGAAATTGCGGATTCGGGTTCTCCAACAGTTTGCGTTTATCGAACGTGTTGTGATTATGCGAAAACACTAGAATCGATTTCATGGGATCGAGTTGCGCAAATGGCACCGTGTAGTTCTTGAGAAAATGTTTTTCCTCCGCCAACGCTGCACCGTCTTCATACCGTGTCTGTTTCAACAATTCCGTGCGAAATGCAAAAGTACCCGCTGTGGCATGATTCGGCCCATACGGACCGCATTGAATCATTTTCCCCGCACTGCCAATGAGCGGATGATCCGACGGTTTGAAAAACACGTAGATTTCGCTGGAACCCGCGCACATTGCATGACGATTTGCCTGTAGGACATCTACTGCATGCTGGACGCGTTCTGGCGGATAATAATCGTCGTCGTCCATATACACGATAATCGTCCCTTTGCAAAACGTGTGCATATAATTGCGTTTTTCGCCCAAATTCATGTGTTTTTCCGAACGGATGTAGCGAATTTGTTTAATATCGGCCGACTCTATGACATCTCCAACAGGGTCCGTGCCGTCGTCGACGATGATCCATTCCATTCGGTCTTTAGGATACGTCTGATTGCGAAAACATTCGAGCATGATGGGAATGAACGGGCGTCGATTGAACGTGGGTGTGCATACACTCACAAGAGGATAATATTTTTTACTGAGTTTGGGTTGATGCGATTTCACTTTTCCCATGGCGATTGATAAATAGGTGTGTATTTATTTATCAGTCAATATCTATATATTTTTGATTTGCAATTTACACCTCTGGATGGATGAATAAATCAGATATTTCCTGTAGGAAATCTTCAGGGTCGGTTGGATGTTTTAATAAAATGAGTTGGACGTGTGAAGGAGAAATGGAAAAAGTACTACAGGAACGCATTTTTGCGAAATATGCATCATATTGTGATTCATCCTCGCAATGGATCCTGTAATTATACAAAAACATTTGGCGAATAATATCGACGGTGCATTTTTTCATTTCGAGTACTAAATCAATCCGGCCAGGTCGAATCAATGCTGAATCAAATGTAGACAATGGCATATTGGTGGTGAATATAATCATTGCATTGTACAATTCAACCACTCCGTCAAACATATTCAAGATATAATCGAGGGTTAATTCGTCATCCGGTTTCATATTCAAACACATTTCTACAATCCGATCCCCTTTATCCCGGTCCATTCGGGTGTAGTCTATTCCTTTATCCCGGTCCATTCGGGTGTAGTCCATTCCTTTATCCCGGTCCATTCGGGTGTAGTCTATTCCTTTATCCCGGTCCATTCCTTTATCTTTATAACACAAGTTCTCGGGATCGGAATTGGATGAAATGATTTCAAACAATTCGTCCTTTTTTCCAACAGGGATTTTTTTATTCTTTCTTTCTTTCAAAATTTGGAGTCCATTTGCATCGAAATCTTCGAAAATATAGCAGACCTCGCCGAGTTTATATGATTTATCATTGATGGTCAATTGGCGAAAGAGTGCCGAAAAATCGCGGCATGTTTTAAGCCGCGTCCATTGGACAATGATTCCGTGTCGTTTGGTCTCATTCAATATGCCTTTGATAATCGATGTTTTTCCGCACCCCGGTTCTCCATGGAGCAAAATGGCGCATTTATAGGGAATGCCTTTGTACTCGTACTCTAATTCTATTGGAGATTTTACAGATGTCGATGCTGCATGCGAATCCGAATTAGGCGTTGCAGGAAATGCGCGAATTTGCCGCAAAAATTCGTCGCGGTTCTCGAAAAATACATTTTTATCGATCCATTTGTTGCTATGAAAGGGAATAGCTTGAAAACTCATTATTGGTTTCCCATCTTCTTCGGAACGAATTGTTTCCAAGTATTCGAAAATCATCTGCTCAGTGGTTTCGATATTTTTCTCATATTGCTTCTCAAGATCCGCGATGAAATCCTGCAATATTGTTATATTTTGTTTGCCCGGAGTACTGATTCGATACACATAATTCTTGATCGGCACCGATTTATTTGTAGAATTTCCACTACCGTTGCCATTTCCGGTTCCATCCTGCGTTTCTTCAATATGGACAATGTTCTCGAAATATATTTCAGGAGAATGGGAAATCCGTATTTTGTTTAGATTGCAAGGAATCAGAATAAATTCATCCGCATCGGAATTGTCCTCTTCTATATTGATTATTTCACACAATTCCGATAATTGGTATTCAGCAGTAGTATTTTGCATATGATGTAATAAATAATGATTGATCGCACGGAAACGCTTACTATATAACGGCCGTTGAATATTATTATAACATCGCCGATATACGCGTTTGTGCGTTGGTATGGTGATTGCACATTCACCTGAGTTCAAAAACGATTTGATATATTCCAACAGGTAAACTTTGTAATATGGCGCGTCGAGTACTCGCATCATGTACGTGAAAACACAAATCAAGAAGAATTGCATGAATTGTGAGGTAGGGGGAGTGAATTTCGCAGGATTCGCAGAATTTATCATGTTGGAGAAAAAAGACATTTGTAGAAAATGAACGGGATCTATATTCATGTGGTGGATATGCATTCTATTATCGAGAACATTCTATTTTGTTTGCGGGTTTAGATGTAAATACCATACGAGTCATAGATCTCTAGTTGTTGTGGCAACATAATGCTTACTCATATGGTGGGTTTATTCGAAAATAAATTCGTATTTCTATGATTGTTACTTCCTTGCAAGGTTTCTTCTATTTCAAATACCGGACAAAATATCACTTTTTCTTGCGGTGTATTTCCAATACGATCGGCATATACACTCTCTGCATACATTCCTGTAGTGTCTTTCGCAAACATATAATCGATGTGACTTTTATGCGCACCTACCATTTCACATCTGTTTCCATTGTTTTGTCGTAATGCCAAATAATCATCTACAATTATATTTTTCATATAATTTTCAAGATCTGGAACATAATATCGGCCCGTTATTTTGATAATAAAATTCGATTTTTCGACCAATTTAGAATGCCGAATTGCATAATCAATTGCGTAAAATTCATGCGCACCTTTATCTTGATACTCCATTAAATATGCCGCATCAGGTTGCTCACTTTCTTTAAAAGAAATAATTTCGAATCGATCTGCATGGTCCTTTAATTCCGTTGCCAATTCTGGATAATAATAACCGGAGTTTTCTACGACTACAATATTTAGTTTTGTATTATTGAGCCAATTACGAATGGCTTTCAAATAGTAATCTTTTCGTACGTCGGATTTATTTTGTTCTACATTGACGATTTGCTTGTCCACCTCCACTGTAGTAGTTAATATAAGTGTCACAACATTCGGTTTCTCCGCATCCATATTATCTAAATTCTCTGAAAATAAAAAAGAACATGAAATAATAAGAATCAATCCAATGATAAAAATCGTATGCTTAAAATTCATTTTATAAAATTATTAATTATAATATAGTTTTCTATATTATTATTAATTTTATTTAGCACAATCCCTTTACGTTTAGAATAAAGAAGATTTTGCACTATAATAGGCAACATCATACGATGATTTATTTGATTTATTGCACAGTGATTCAATTTGCAGCGGTTCTTGAGATTCATTCGTCATTGGACTAACGTTTGGTTCCCAATAATTCATAAACATGTCTATCAAATTGATTTGAAATACATATTTGAAAAAATCGACAATAATCATCATAAAAATGAGCAGGATCGATCCATTGTGAATGACAGATACAATGAGAGAATCCGATGAATCCACGGATAATTGTAGGAAATACATGGTTAAGTACACTGCCAACAGGAAGATAAAAACAGTAACAATCGAATAAGGATCATTCAGAAAGTCTAGAAATTGTTTGAATTTATCATTGAAATAGTGTCCGTTTTGTGCATTTTCTGCATTATTGTAATATTCAAATACAACAAATACAAGAATGACGATGCCAGAAAAAATGTCAATCATTTTATACATTGTATCTTCGTACTTTGGTTGATTTGTTGAAATATGCATAAAAATCCTAACCACTATATATACAAAAATACATACTGCTAAAAAAGAAATTAACATAACAATCAATCCATTATCTGCTTTCGTCATGAATCTATATCATTATTTTATATATTATTCATTCCCGTTTTCTGTAAAATAAACAATATGCCGATTTGGATACGATTGTCTCACTTACCTTTGATTTTTCCAACAGGGAAATTTCAGTATCGTTGCAGTGAATCCATGTGTGTGATTTGGTTTTCACATAGGCCGTATAATGTCCGCCTTGTACCGACCCCATATGATTCGCCACGCCGTACAAGTCATAGATATACTTGTTGGAATAATAGCCTTTGACATATTTGGATAAATTGAGTCCTTCAAGTGGGAAATCGACTAAATTCTGTAATTTTTTTTGACCATCTGGCGAAAATCGTTTCAGACAAATGACTAGAATTTTTGGCATATTGAAAAAAATGCATTCTTTCATGACGGGTTCTTTCTGGCCAGTGGCTTCATTGAACCATTCATTTTCGCCGTCCATTTTTTCGGGGAGAGTGAATAAATCGAATCCTTCGTAAATAGACGCACAAGTGGCTTGTATATCAATCACGAAGAAATGTGCGGGAATGAGCGAGACCTCTTCTTTCTTCATCGAGGTGAGTCGGGTCATATAGACGCCATAAAACATGTCCATGATTTCGGAATATTCTTTGGAGTAAATTTTACTGAGCAAATTATAGGATTTCTCCGCCATTTTGTCGGCCTCTGTTTTCGCGGTTCCGTTGATTTTTATGACAACTGATCTTGACATACTATTGTGCATACAGTCGATAATGAACAACATGAATTCACACGTATCGTTCTGAGCCCATCCGGTGAATATTTCTTTGTTTTTGACATCGGCAATGTACTGGATGCAATGTACGAATCGTTGTGGAGATATGATTCCGTTCTCGGACCACATCATATTTCGTAGAGAATTCCATTCTTGAAAAAGAATGGCGTCAAGATTGTTTTCTTTGATTTTTTGATTCAATATACTTTGGCATTTATTGGAATCGGCGTATTCATGTAATTCGTATGTATGATTTAATATTTGTAAACAGGTGTTTAAAAAACAGGTGTTTCCTAAATTGGCAATTCCAGTAAGGCCTTTTTCTTGCATCTGTTGAGTTTAAAAAGATATAGAAAATGTAAGAATAATCTCTATATCTGTATGGATTCTTCAAATAATGATCCATTTAATATGATTATACAATTGACTCGCGACTATATCGAGAACATGAATGATTATCATTCCAACATGCGGCATCTGATTCATATCTTGGAAAATATACCGAATACCAATCAAATGCGGACAAATCAAATAGGGACAAATACCAATAATACCAATGCGAATATGAATATTAATCAAATGGGTACAAATCAAATGGGTACAAATCAAATGGGTACAAATCAAATGGGTACAAATCAAATGGGTACAAATAATCGTCAGACGAGTGGTTATACCAACATTACGTCGGAGATATTGTACCGGTTTCTTCCTAGGAATATACGGGATCAAATGCATGGATACATGGAAGATGTAGTGGTTCGTCCAACACAAGTTCAAATTGATCGTGCTGTCGAATATTTCGTGTATGATCCAACAGAGGAATATATCGAAGGGCGGTGTCCGATTTCATTGGAGAATTTTGTGGAGGGGGAACAATTGTCTCGTATTCGGTATTGTCGTCATGTTTTCAAACAGGGTGTGTTGAATGATTGGTTCTCGCGAAATGTGCATTGTCCTGTTTGTAGATATGATATTCGAGACACGCCTATTATTTCGAATCCAAGTCATAGTAATGATTACATCGACCTTTCTTTGAATCCAAGTCATAGTAATGATTACATCGACCTTTCTTTGAATCCAGGTAATAGTAATGATTACATCGACCTTTCTTACAATAGATCGAGTAATAGTAATCCAATTATACAATCATTGGGAACCGCCTTGCATACTTTTATACAAAATGAAGTGGAGAACAATGGTATTTTCAATGAAATATTGTATACATTTGATATACCGATTCTAGATTCATCGAATAATCGGTTCTAAACCTATTGTTAATTATATAATAAACAATAATTAACAATAATTATTTACTCGGACGAATACCATAGATAGAGTGACCTTTCAGTATTATTTTATGGAAAGTGGAAATGGGTTTATTTTTGGACGTTGTCTTTTGATTTGTAGTTTTTATTGCTGATCAAAAATATTTTTTAGGTACGATTATATTACTTGTCTGAATTTGTCACGATTTATGCAAAACAAAAGACATTTTTTGCAATATTTCTAAATCAAATGTTTCATATTATTCATTTTTTATTTTTGGTTGTTTCGAATAACGTAATGGATTTATTTTTGTTACACAGTTTAACGGTCGATTGTATGGTGTAGCGAAAGTAAAGGGTTAAAAATTATTTATGTCAATAATAAATATTTTATTCATTTTATTTTATTTTATGCTATGCAAGGGTTAATAGTTGTCTCAAATTCGTAATGCGTTTATTTTTTTCTTCTCTCTATTAATTCGTAATGCGTTTATTTTTTTCTTCTCTCTATTAATTCGTAATGCGTTTATTTTTGATTCAGAACTCGATTGATTTATCGTAGTATTTGACTGAATAGTCGACATGATCGTTGGTTGCAACGCTGTTGGTATAGTCGTTGCTATAGTAGGTTGCATTGCCATTGGAGCAGTCGGTCTCATAGTACTTTGCACGGTTGGTCTCATAGTACTTTGCACGGTTGGTCTCATTGTAGTTGGTTGCACGGTTGGTCGCATGGTAGTTGGTTGCATGGTGGTAGGTTGCATAGTAGTAGGTTGCATGGTTGTAGGAGCCATCGTGGTAGGTTGCATAGTAGTTGGAGCCTTAGTAGTAGGTTGCATGGTCGTTGGGCTCATGGTTGTTGGAGCCTTAGTAGTAGGTTGCATCGTGGTTGGTCGTATGGTAGTTGGAACCATCGTGGTAGGAGCCATGGTAGTAGGTCGCATGGTAGTTGGAGCCATCGTAGTAGGTTGCATGGTCGTAGGAGCCATCGTAGTAGGTTGCATGGTCGTAGGAGCCATCGTAGTAGGTTGCATGGTCGTAGGAGCCATCGTGGTAGGAGCCTTAGTAGTAGGTTGCATGGTCGTAGGAGCCATCGTAGTAGGAGCCATCGTGGTAGGAGCCATCGTGGTAGGAGCCATCGTGGTAGGAGCCATCGTGGTAGGAGCCATCGTGGTAGGAGCCATCGTGGTAGGAGCCATCGTTGTAGGTCGCATAGTCGTAGGAGCCATGGTAGTAGGCCGCATAGTTGTAGGAACCATCGTGGTAGGAGCCATCGTGGTAGGAGCCATCGTGGTAGGAGCCATCGTGGTAGGAGCCTTAGTAGTAGGTTGCATGGTCGTAGGAGCCATGGTGGTAGGAAGCGATCGAAGTAGTTTCATAGTAGTAGGAGCCATTGTAGTTGGAGCCATCGTGGTAGGAGCCATTGTGGTAGGAGCGATCGTCGTAGGAGCCATAGTAGTAGGACTCATGGTGGTTGGTCGCATGGTGGTAGGTGACATCGTAGTAGGAGCCATCGTAGTAGGACTCATGGTGGTTGGTCGCATGGTGGTAGGTGACATCGTAGTAGGAGCCATCGTAGTAGGAGACATCGTAGTAGGAGACATCGTTGTTGGGCTCATGGTGGTTGGCGACATCGTGGTTGGCGACATCGTGGTAGGACGCATCGTTGTAGGAGCCATAGTGGTAGGAGCCATAGTAGTAGGACTTATGGTGGTAGGAGCCATTGTGGTTGGTCGCATGGTCGTTGGAGCCATGGTGGTAGGAGCCATTGTGGTAGGAGCCATCGTCGTAGGAGCCATCGTCGTAGGAGCCATAGTAGTAGGACTCATGGTGGTTGGTCGCATGGTGGTAGGAGCCATCGTTGTTGGAGCCATAGTCGTTGGCGCCATAGTGGTAGGAGCCATAGTGGTTGGTGACATCGTTGTAGGAGCCATAGTAGTAGGACTCATGGTGGTTGGTCGCATGGTGGTAGGAGCCATCGTAGTAGGACTCATGGTGGTTGGTCGCATGGTGGTAGGAGCCATTGTAGTAGGACTCATGGTGGTTGGAGCCATGGTCGTAGGAGCCATCGTTGTAGGTCGCATGGTCGTTGGACTCATCGTTGTTGGAGCCATAGTGGTAGGAGCCATGGTGGTAGGAGCCATAGTGGTAGGACTCATTGTGGTAGGAGCCATGGTGGTAGGTCGCATAGTCGTTGGAGCCATTGTGGTAGGAGCCATAGTAGTAGGACTCATGGTAGTAGGACTCATGGTGGTTGGAGCCATGGTCGTAGGAGCCATCGTTGTAGGTCGCATGGTCGTTGGACTCATCGTTGTTGGAGCCATAGTGGTAGGACTCATGGTGGTTGGAGCCATGGTCGTAGGACTCATTGTGGTAGGAGCCATGGTGGTAGGTCGCATAGTCGTTGGAGCCATTGTGGTAGGAGCCATAGTAGTAGGACTCATGGTAGTAGGACTCATGGTGGTTGGTCGCATGGTAGTAGGACTCATGGTCGTTGGAGCCATCGTGGTAGGAGCCATCGTGGTAGGAACCATGGTAGTCGGGCTCATGGTAGTCGGGCTCATGGTGGTAGGTCGCATGGTAGTAGGACTCATGGTGGTTGGAGCCATGGTCGTTGGAGCCATGGTGGTAGGAGCCATCGTTGTAGGTCGCATAGTCGTTGGACTCATCGTTGTTGGAGCCATGGTGGTAGGAGCCATCGTGGTAGGAACCATGGTCGTTGGAGCCATGGTGGTAGGAGCCATCGTTGTAGGTCGCATAGTCGTTGGACTCATCGTTGTTGGAGCCATGGTGGTAGGAGCCATCGTGGTAGGAACCATGGTAGTCGGGCTCATGGTAGTAGGACTCATGGTAGTAGGACTCATGGTGGTAGGTCGCATGGTGGTAGGAGCCATGGTGGTAGGAGCCATCGTTGTTGGAGCCATTGTAGTAGGACTCATTGTAGTTGGACTCATGGTAGTAGGAGCTATGGTAGTAGGTTGCATGGTAGTAGGTCGCATGGTGGTAGGAGCCATGGTGGTAGGAGCCATGGTGGTAGGAACCATGGTGGTAGGAGCCATCGTGGTAGGAGCCATCGTGGTAGGAGCCATCGTGGTAGGAGCCTTAGTAGTAGGTTGCATGGTCGTAGGAGCCATCGTAGTAGGTTGCATGGTCGTAGGAGCCATGGTGGTAGGAAGCGATCGAAGTAGTTTCATAGTAGTAGGAGCCATCGTGGTAGGAGCCTTG
>Ga0214921_10003712_pt1 | contig 23082 bp, 25 predicted proteins | sample LL1505_MetaG_FD_177992 | JGI IMG/M metagenome (GOLD analysis project Ga0214921, IMG submission 177992) | Freshwater microbial communities from Lake Lanier, Atlanta, Georgia, United States - LL-1505 | ecosystem: Environmental > Aquatic > Freshwater > Lake | place: USA: Georgia | collected... | reverse complement strand
TTAATTACACCTAATTGAGCTTTGGTTTTTGCCAGGCCACTTAGACCTTGAGTTTTTTCTACTAATTCCGTTAATTCCGTCTCAAGAGTTGTAATTTTAGGATGAACTTCATTTGCCCGATTCTTCCGTTGTATTTCCGCCTCTTTAACGGTCTGAAAATTAGCCATAATCTTTCTTTTATTTGAATATCTAACTTTAAATCTAGCTGGAAGATTTCATGAGTCAACAACTAATAGAATATTTCAGCAATTGTAAATTCAAAAGCGTCATTACAAGGAGCCGTGCATAGCATTTGCGGAGCACGGTGACGTAGTAATCCAGGCGCAATAATTGTCCGTAGGACTCATATTTATATCAATAATGACGCCTAACGGCGAGATGTTAATCTGGATTCCAGGTCTCATCTCGCTAATCGCTCGATGGTCTGGAATGACAAAAGTCCTACCTAATCTTGTAAAAAGTATAGGATAGCGTTATGGCATCGAGCCCCTCTAATTCTGGATCATCCTCTATCTCGGGGCTCAGGAAAAAAGTCACGGGCATCATCATCTTAGCGCCAGCTTTGAGCAGTTGCTCCTCGAAGCAAAAGCAATGTATCTTGTTGAAATACTTCCCAGCATTGCTCGGGGTGACATTATAAACAGCAGTACCTACTATATCTTCCGAGCCAAAATTCTCAGAGTAATAAAAAACCAGAGCGTTTTCGCCTGGTTTAATTGCAATACTATTTTGCTTTGGAATAAACTTCCATGGTAGGCCAGGTTCAACATTAGAATCAAAGCGCACTGTAATATCGCGCTTTCCTATCTTATAAGACCCACCATATGTCCTTTGAGTCGTGCCTCCAAAGCCCGTTACTTTACAAAATAGACTATAGATAGGCACGGCCGCAAAGGTCAACATGATCATGCTGATTAGAAGGCATATAAGAGAGAAGGTGAGATTAGATTTTTGGTTCATGATTTTATCTCGCTTCTAAAGTCCGCTCAAAATTGATGCCAGCTCATAGAGCCCTATCGCCTCAACCCCTTGAGATATAGGATACCTATCCTGACCAGAATAAACCACAAATACCTTACTTGGTTTCAGATCAGCTATAGCATGATAAAAGCCCTTACTGGGTTTTGGCGCCAATCCGCTTTTTATTTCAATAGCCCATAGTCCATGATTACCAGGTAGCTCTAGTAACAAGTCAACCTCCCCGCCAGCAATAGTCCGATAAAAACTTGCTCTAGTTCGCTCTGGCGCTGCTGATAAAAGATTCTCTATTATAAATCCTTCAAAGCTACTTCCTGCAACAGGATGGCCAGCTAATTCATTATATGTTTCAAGGCCAAGTAAAGCATAAACAAGCCCACTATCTCTTATATAGACCTTGGGTGATTTGACCAGCCTCTTGCCAACGTTAAAGCCAAAGGGTTGTAACCTCCTAGTTAATAGAAGGTCAGTTAAAAGATCGATATATTTTGTAATAGTCGGGGCGCTGACGGATAATCCAGCGGCAAGTTTTGATGCATTCATAATCGCACCCTGATTATGCGCCAGCATTGTCCAAAAACGCTCCAGGGTTTCTGCCGCTATTCGAGAACCAAATTGCGGTATATCTCTTTCCAGGTAGGTCCTGATGAAGTTTTGTCTAAAAACAAAACTATCTCTGTCGCTTTGCGCTAGAAAGCTATTTGGAAAGCCGCCCCTTAGCCACAGTGAAGAGAGTGCGCTTTTTGAATGTGGCACTTCCATTATATCCAAAGGACTTAGGTTTATATATTCTATGCGTCCAGCTAAGCTTTCGCTAGATTGCCTTAGCAATTCAATTGACGCCGACCCTAAAACCAAAAATCTGCCAAGACCCTTGCCGTCTCTACGCCCTTGATCAATAATACCCCGCAAGCTTTGGAACAACTCGGGCATCCTGTGAATTTCATCAAATATAACCAGACGATCTTCGTATTCTTTTAAAAATAATTCTGGATCATTAAGTTTGCTTCGATCTCTTTGTGATTCAAGATCGAGATATAGCGCATTCGATCCTTTTGTCATTTCAAAAGCCATCGTGGTCTTGCCAACTTGTCTTGGGCCAATAATCGCCACAACAGCTTGCCTTTTTAAGGCTGCCTCAACTTGCTCATAGGCACGTCGTTTTATCATATTTACACCACTTTATCCTTGTATATTAAAACCTTTGCTTTCAATTTACAAGGATAAAGTGTTTTTTTGCAAGAGATTTCTTGTCCTGAAATTTAGAAATATAGATCTGATGATATAGCTACAGAGCAAAAATATAAGATTGTCAGTCATCATTGACTAAATTTAGTCAGCCGCCATTGACCAAAGCGACCCCGGTATCTTCGACATCAAAGCAGCGTGGGCTGCTAGCTCTTCATCACTCGGCTTAATAACAAGAATACTACCGTCTGCTAGGTCCACATCTCGCCTCACTCTCTCTTGGCCAGCTACTTCTTTGGTTTTTAAAGAAAAAGAAACCTGCCTACCACCTGTCAGCTCAACATAAACTTCTGATAAAAGCTCAGCATCAAGCAAGGCTCCATGGAACTGACGCGAAGAGTTATCAATTTTGAATTTTTTACATAGAGCATCAAGATTTGCCCTAGCGCCTGGAAACATTCTGCGCGCCATAGCTAAAGTATCAGTAACAGCACTCATATCTATTGAGGGTTTATTCACCAAAGATAGCTCATGGTTTATAAACTTCATATCAAACGAAGCATTATGAATAACAAGCCTGCTACCATCTATAAAATCCATAAAATCATCAGCCAAAGAAGCAAATAATGGCTTATCTTGCAAGAACTCTGTTGATATGCCATGAATTCTATAAGCTTCATGGGGCATGTCGCGCTCAGGGTTTATATAGAAATGAAATTTCTGACCAGTAAGGACTTTATTATTCATTTCAAGCATGCCGATTTCCACGATCCTATGACCAGATTTAGGATCCAGCCCCGTCGTTTCGGTATCTAGTATTATCTCTCTCATTTTATGATCCTATCAATAACTCTATCAACTTCGCATTCAAACTCCCTAACTTCCACATCAGAATCAATCACAAAATCTACGCGCTCCTTTTTAAGCTCATCGCTCATTTGCACCCTATCTATCATATCAAATTTTTTTTCTTCAAGACCTCTATCAATCGCTCTTTGCATCCTGACATCTCTATCACAATAAATCAGGATTGTATAATCAAAAAACTTCTCCATTTTTGCTTCAAAAAGCAGCGGCACTTCAGCAAATCCTATTTTGCCACCCCTAAGACTACTTGCAAAAAGCATCAATTTTTCTTCTATCAAAGGGTGGATCAATTTCTCAAGCTCACGCCTCTTTACTTCATCGTTGTAGATGATATCGGCTATCTTGCGTGCAAATGTTTCCCTTGGGCTTGACCCAAGGGCCTTAGGAAACTCACGAGACCCTTGGGTCAAGCCCAAGGGAAACAACTTCATTACCCTCCCTATCACACCTTCATCTAAATACAACTCCCTGACAACATCATCTGCATTAAAGGTCATATAACCTTTCGAGCCCAAGTAATTCAGAGCCGTGCTTTTGCCAGAAGCGATTTTTCCAGTGATACCAATAAGTGCGTGCATAAGTAGGGTTTTTGCGTTGATAGTTTTGTGAATAAGTTTCACTATTTCCTATTCTAGCAATTTACACACACATATCACTAAAATTATCTAGTATTTATCCACATGAGTATAAGATAGTCTGATACTATGTAAAATCTGTTGATAAAATCCACAGTCACCCAAAATTTCTTGATTAGTTCTAGGTTTTAGGTATTCTAGTCATGCAACAAAATTGTTGATAACTATGTTGAAAGTTTTTAATCAACATAACTATCCGTCCTACTACAACCTATATTTTCTTATATAATTCTTATATTATTATGTTGAGCAAGAAGTTTTTAAGCGTTTTTACGAACCGTCATTGCGAGGAATATTCTTCTGAAGCAATTAATAAGCCGGTAACTCCACCAATTTGGATAATGCGCCAAGCTGGTAGGTATTTACCAGAGTACAGAGCAATTAGAGAGACTCTTGGTGGATTTTTGGATCTATGCTACAATCCAAAATTCGCAGCTGAAGTAACTCTGCAACCTATAAAAAGGTTTGACTTCGATGCAGCTATAATTTTTTCTGACATTTTAATTATCCCACATAGCCTTGGTTTAGATGTTCGTTTTGAGCAAGGGGAGGGTCCTAGGGTAGAAAGAATCCTAGATGCAAAAGATCTGGTAAAGTTAAAGGTAAACCCCGGTGATGAGAAGCTTCAGAGGGTCTATGAGGCCATAAGTTTAGTAAAAGCGAGTCTACCTACCGACAAAACATTGATAGGCTTCGTAGGCAGCCCCTGGACCGTTGCCACTTATATTTTAGAAGGAAGGGGAAAGCATGACTTTGCTTTTTCTAGGAAAATAGCATACCAGAATCCGGATTTTTTATCTGACCTTATAAAAATCATAACTCAGCAGACTGTAAGTCACATAGTCGGTCAAGTCAAAGCTGGTGCTGAGGTGATTCAGCTATTCGATTCATGGTCTGGTGTTTTGCCTGAAAGTGAATATAGAAAATTTGTTATAGAGCCAACGATTGAGATAGTCAGAGAAATAAAAAAACTACACCCGAATGTTCCATTGATAGGATTTCCACGCGGCTCAGGATTTTTATACGAGTCTTACATAGACGAAACCATGGTTGATGGAATAGGAATTGATCAAAATGTACCACTTAAAACCATGACTTCGTTTCAAAAGAAAGTAGTTGTGCAAGGAAATCTAGATCCAGTTGTTTTACTTACAAACAAGGATGTGATAGGGAAAAAAGTTGATGAGATTATGGGTTCTGTATCAAAAGAAAATTTTATATTCAACTTAGGTCACGGTATCTTGCCCGAGACTCCAATCGAGAATGTTGAGTTCTTGGTGGAATATATTAGGAGCAAGGTCTAAAAAATCATTCTTGTTTTTGATAAAAATATAGTATTATGAATTTAGAAACTCAGTTTCATTTTGAATGGGATGAACAAAAAGAAAAAACTAACATAGTAAAACACCAACTGAGTTTTTATGAGGCTCAGAAAGCTTTTATTGATAACAAAAGAATAATTTTACAAGACCTAGAACATAGCTTTGATGAAGAGAGATATTTTTGTCTTGGTAAAGTTAAAAACAACATTGCAACTGTACGTTTTACACTAAGAAACAATACCATTAGAATTCTTGGTGCTGGTTATTGGAGAAAAGGAAAAAAGATTTATGAGCAAAACAATTAAATATACTGATGGCGAAATAGGAAAGGTGAAAATTATAGATGATTTTTTACCTAGGCCAAAAGACTTAATATTCAAGAATGATTCCGTAAAAGTCACCATTTCTTTAAGTAAAAATAGTGTAGCTTTTTTTAAAGACCAAGCTCAGACTAACCACGTTTCCTACCAAAAGGTTATCAAGGCATTGCTTGACCAATATGCTGATAACTACCAGTATCGCAAAAAAGCATGAAATGTCGAGGTTAAAGCATCAAACACCTTGTCAAACTCCCCCCAAAATACAAGAAATTGACCGGCAAATATCAGAATTGCTACTCTAGAAGAATAAATCTACAGCATAGACTATTTTATGAAGTAGATGAGATCAACAAAAGAATCAAGGTTCTTAGGATGGGGAGTCATTACGGCGATAATTGAATCTGCAATACCCAACGATCAAACCCCAAACACCGCAACAACAGGTACGTGGTCGGATGGCTTTTTAAGTGATCTGTAAGACTTGTCTATATAACATTCTTTTAGTTTTCTAGCTGCGTTTTCGTTAGCTAGTAAAAAGTCAATTCGTAGACCATGATTGCGCGCAAACCCTGCTGACCTATAGTCCCACCAACTGAATTCCTGCAAGTCGGGATTTGCAATGCGATAGAGATCCGCAAAGTTGTCACCCAACAACGCTAGCATTTTCTCTTTCTCCACCTCCGTACAACATGTAGTATTTTTGAGAACTTCGGGATCATAAAGATCTATATCAAAAGGTGCGACGTTGAAATCTCCGCCTATTATCAAATTTTCATCCTTGCTTTGAATCGAATCTAGATAAGCCTTTAGACCATCCAAAAAATCTAATTTAATCGCAAATTTATCACTTCCCACCTCTCCGCCATTTGGTACATAAACCGATATTATGCGGCTATATCCAACAGGAGTGTTGCATGTTATTTCTAGAAAGCGAGCTTGATCTGGAATTGGATTACCATCGAAGTTGGTTTTAACTTCGTCTATTGGATATTTGGAGAAAATCGCCACACCATTATAGCTCTTTTGCCCATGAAGAGAGACATTATACGGCATTGATGAGAACTGATCATGTGGAAATTGATCATCAGTGCATTTAGTTTCTTGAAGGAGCAGGATATCCGGAATTTGACTGCTCAAAAAATCGCTCACATGCTCAAGTCTTGATCGTATCGAATTCACATTCCATGTGGCGATTTTGAGCATACCTTCATCCACTTTACTTCTTCTTCAAATGATCAAAGATCGTCATGGCTTGGGCAATTGCGCTGCTAGGATCGCCTAAATTCGCAGGAACAATTATGGTATTACCCTCCTGGGCTAATTTCGCAAAAGCATTCAGATAATGTTCAGCTACTTTCAGCGAGACAGCATCGCCACCCCCAGCTTGCTTAATAGCTTTAGCAACCACTTCAATACCACTGCTATTTGCCTGAGCTACCATAAGAATTGCTTCAGCTTCACCTTTGGCGCGATTTACTTGATCAATATAAGCAGCTTCGGAATTCAAAACAGTCTCCGCTTTTTCAGCTTCAGCATGATTGATTTTGGCCTGCTTGAGACCTTCAGATTCCAAGATATGAGCACGTTTCTGACGCTCAGCCGCTACCTGCAATTCCATCGCTTGTAATACTGTTTTAGGCGGCTGAATGTCCTTGATCTCATAACGCATGCATTGTATGCCCCAAGTAATAGCTGCTTGATTTATTGCTACAACAATTGCAGCATTGAGAGTATCACGTTCCTCGAAGGTCCTATCCAAAGCTAGCTTACCAATCTCGGAGCGCATCGTAGTTTGTGCAAGCTGAGTAATAGCATAATATGGATTATTAACACCATATGATGCAGCCTTGGCATCGACGATTTTTACATACAAAACCCCATCAATCAGGAGAGTTACGTTGTCGTTGGATATAGCAGTTTGGGCGTTAACATCCATTGCTTGCTCTTTGAGAGTATGTTTATATGCTACGCGTTGAACAATAGGGATCAGGATATTGAGTCCTGGCTGAAGAACCATATCGAACTTACCTAGTTTTTCAACTACCCAAGCTTCTTGTTGTGGTACGATCTTGATCATCTGCGATAGGATGATGATTGCTATGACGCTTATGACTATTATGACTTCCATTAGAATTCTCCTTAGATTTAAGTCTTGATGATAGGAGACTTCAGAGATTTTGGCAATAGGATTGTTTCCCTCTGACTCTTCCGAACTCGTCATTGCGAGGATGGTGCGTAAGCGAATGCGTTAGCGCCAGAAGTGGCAATCTAGTTAAATGATTTGCTGCTATTGGCGGCTTACTTATTATACAATGTAGTCGTCTTTCAGACGAAATATTCGTACTGGATTGCTTCGAAGCACTTCTCCGCATATGCTATGCAGCACTTCTTGCAATGACGGCTTGCGGTTACCACCTAACTTCAGGAGGCATAGACATCATAATTGCTTCAACATTACCTCCAGTCATCAAACCAAACTTAGTCCCTCGATCGTGTAGCAGGTTAAACTCAACATATCGACCGCGTTTAAGCAGCAATTCGTTTCTCTGCTCTGCCGTCCATTTCTTGGTCATTTTAGCGCGCACTATTTCTGGATACACCTTTAAAAATGCCAGACCTACATCCTTCGTAAAGGCAAAATCATCATCAAAATTGGTTGATAAATAGTCGTAAAAAATACCACCAACGCCTCTTGGTTCATTTCTGTGCGGGAGAAAAAAATACTCATCGCAAGCCTTCTTAAATTTAGCGTAATATTCAGAATTATGCTTACCACAAGCTTCCTTAAAAGCTTCGTGGAACTTTTTTGTTTCTTGCTCATTTGGGTATAGAGGAGTTAAATCCCCACCACCGCCAAACCAGTCTTTTTTTGTCGTTATGTATCGCGTATTAAAATGAGTCGCTGGCACAAGTGGTGAATGCATATGTGCTACGACCGAAATACCTGTTGCAAAAAATGATGGATCCTCTATGGCGCCAGGAATTTGTTTTTGCATCTCGGGTGTAAAATTACCAAAAACGCTTGAGATATTGACCCCGACTTTTTCAAAAACATTACCGCGCATGATTGAAATTTCACCACCGCCACCGCCTTCGCGCGACCAAATTTTGCGTTCGAATTTTCCTGAAGTTAGATTATTTGCTCTGGCGTAGTCCCTTTCGATTTCTTCAAATGATGTGCATAGCTTATCGCGCAAATCTTGAAACCACTCCGAAGCAAGTTTTTTTTGTGTCATGATTCTATTTCTCTTTCGATGGAATCTGGATTTCCAGATCTAGCGCTATGATATTTTTTGCAATTTCATTATAGCTTAATATAACGAGTTTCGCTGCGCCCACAACTCTTTGGCTAATCATCTGGTATCTAGCTGGCAAAACTAAATCCTCTTTGCGCCCAAGCTCCAAAGCCAAAATAGAACCTTCTTTGAGCCAACCTTTTTCATCAAGGGATTTTAAGGTTCTTGAGCAAAGGGCTTTTTCATATGGTGGATCCATAAAAACTATATCATATTGGACTCGCGATAGCGGCAAATTTGTGGCATCTAGCCTCAGGAAGGTTGCATTATCAACCTCTCCAATTTTCTCCACAAATTCCTTACATACTCTTATATGCTCGGGTTCAATATCGACAAGGGTGATGTGCGCAGCTCCGCGCGACAGGCTTTCAAATGCTAGGCTACCAGTCCCAGCGAATAGGTCGAGTACGCTTTTGCCATCGAAGATATCATCCTCCATGGACTTTAGAATACTAAAGACTGACTCCTTGAACTTGCCAGTTGATGGACGATAGGTAGCATTTTTAAGGCTAGGAATGAGGCGATTTTTCAGCCTCCCAGAGATGATTTTCATTGTTTTTAGTGTATGTTATTGTGTTATAGCCAGCAGAATTGTCATTGCAAAGCTTTGCTGAAGCAATCCATGGTAGCCTGAGTTTTATTATTAAAGAATAATCTCAGGCGCTCTGACGACTTATAAAAACCCATCCGTCAGAGATAAGGAGAAGTTTATTAATTTCAAACATCCGCCCTAGCCATGGATCACCACGTCGCAAGAGCTCCTCGTGATGACGATTCTATATCGAATTTCTTCTCGGTTTTGCTTCAGCTTTTTGCGCCTTTGTTTCTTCGGCAAATGAAGCCCTTCTCTTATGGACTTTTGGTTTTGCTACGTCCATCTCATCAGGGATAGGCACAGCTATTGGAGCTGGCCCTTTAGCCTTTGGTATAGGCACGGCTATTGGTACGGGCGGAAGTTCTGTGACTCTTGGCTTAGGAGCGACAGCTTCTTGTGGCTGGAGACCGAATATGTCCGGCGCTTGGCTTAGGTCAGGAAAATATAATTGTGGCGCTGGAGGAGTTGCTGGAGCTTCGACCTTAGGAGCAAACTCAGGAATCGTTCTCTTTTTGCCATTAGTAACCTCAGCCGCCCCATAAGCCTTGGCCATCTCATCTCTTTGATAAGCATAAGTGGCTTTAGAGGAAACAACATCAGAGCTAAACATAGAGGCAACCTTGGCCGCCATTTCTATATCCACAGCCCTGGGTTCTTTGCCGTTGTCGCCTACTGGATATATTGACGCCTTAGGTTTTTCTCCGCGAAATAGCCGACCCCATAAACTAGGCTTAGATATTTCAAGATTTGCATTACCAGTCGCTTCAACGCCCATTTGTATTTTGATTTTATAGCCTGTAAAAAAGCTATACCAGGGTTTTTTGCCTTCGATTTCGCTTGGATCAATCTCAGAGCCATCTGGTTCTTTTATATCTTTTAAGCTGCTGAATTTTTTAAATGTAGGGTCGTTCGCCAGTTGATCGGGGTTTAGCTCGAATTTCCGTGGATTCCGTGTAGAGGTCGGCATGAAATCTAGTTTAATCTCATTGCTCTTAATCTCATTATACAATTGCTCCAAAAATGCAGGACTGAAGTCTTTGCCATCATTAACACCTTTGTTTTGGTTTTTGAATCCCTCAAGTGTCATCTTTTTTTTAACTGCCGCGCTATGAGCATCAGTATTAAGCATTACGGTCGCAAAAGCTAAAACATAAGCTGCGTCAGAGTTTGCCATCTCCCCTGGATGTTGTTCAACGTATCTACGGCCAAAGACTTCCATTAATCTATCTATTTTTTGTGCTTCACCAGGTAATTTGAAGGGTTGTAGGTATTCACGTAAAGAATTTGCGAACGACTTGCCATTAAAGTCCAGTTGTTGTATCCATTCTGTCCGCATGGCCTTGCTCTCAAGATTATCATCAGGCTCACTAAGATACTCACCAATCTTAGTTAAATTCAAATCTTGACTATTGTGCAAAAGGAATGCGATAATTTGCTGATTTTGCTCAGCTTCATTATTCAGCCCCGCACTCAAGCAAACTTCTTTTATCTTTGCAACGCTATCTTTGTAGTTTTTTCCATCATTAAAAGCCTTGCAAATATCGAGTCTATGTTCATTCAACTTATCGCGCACTTTTACTTTAGACATAATTTCTCCTGTTTTTGTGTTATGAAGGTATTCAAGTAAATAATGTCACGTCATTCCAGACAAGTGAGAGCCTAAGCTCGAACGCTGATCTGGAATCCAGCACAATAATTGTCCGCTAGGACTCATATTGATATCAATAACGACGCCTAGCGGCGAGATGTTAGTCTGGATCCCAGATCTCAGCTCACAAGTTCGCTGTTCTGGGATGGCGTATTTTGTAATTACCTCATTAATGCTTCGAAAAAATATAAAGCAACCCTATAGAAGCGATGGCTAAAGCTTGCATAAGGACGCGCAAGGACATTAGCTTATTGCTATATTTTCTATTAAGCTTGCCGCCAATGGCCATAAATACTAGTCCTACTACCATGGCTAGCAATGTTGCTATCATTAGAATTAGTGTAATTGTCATTCTACCGCTCCCCCATAAGGCTGATGCGAACTTACCATAACCAACTTCAAGTGTTCAATCATGAAGTGATGTCCAGCTAGCAGCTTCGCAATCTCTACATTGACATTGCTTTTTACAAGCTCCACGACTTTTATATCAGAGATATCACAATTGAAGTGTATTTCATAGTTATAATATTGATCATCAACACTCATAAGATAAGCCGAAGGGGGCGGAGAATCAATTATATGGGGTGTGGCTCTAAGAGCCGCTACCAAAGTATCTATTGTATCGGCGGGTTTATATTTCGAAGCTTTTGCGTTTAAATAGATTCCTTTTTCTATCCTTACAGAAGCTTTGCCGCGAAGTAAGTGATCACCAAGTGTCCAATTGACTAAAATCTCCTGCATGAGTTTACTATTTGGTATCAAAACTTCGACATTAGAAAATGTTGTGATAGTAACGCACCTACCGCCTATATCAGTCACAGTCCCCGTAACCCCATCAAACTCCACTACGTCACCCATTTTTATAGGGCGCTCAACCATAATAATTAGGCTACTTATGAAGTTATTCATAATGTTTTGACCACCAAGGCCGATACCAAGGGCAAGGGCGCCACCTACGAAGGCAAAGGTGCTAAGCGGAACATTAGCGATCTGAAGCACTATGATTGCGAAAACTATCAAGCCAGCATATGAAACTATTTTTTCAAGTGCATTAGCTGTGTCTTTATCATGCTCCATGGTGTGGTGTAGGTAATGTTTAAAGCGCCCCGAGAGTTTTTTGGAGTACTTGAGTCCGACCATGAAGATAAGGAGGGCAAGAGCTATGTTGCTCACTTTGATACTATCATTACCTACGCTAATTATAGAATAGTGCCATATTTTATGGAAGATTTCAGAAATGCCGCTTAGCATCACAAGAGTTTGATCCACTTGTATAATCGCTTAAGTTATAATTATATATTTAGTAAAGCAAAAGAACGACGAGGTCAAGAGCCATCAATTCCAAAGTTTAATTCTAATGTTTTAGGAGGGGCGTTATATTTCTCCTACCACTTTTTTTCAATTTCCTGTATATTACCTAGTCAAATAAATACATAAAACAAATGACAGATACATCGCTGATCCGTAACTTCTCGATCATAGCCCATATCGATCATGGTAAATCTACGCTAGCTGATCGTTTGATCGAATTTTGCGGGGGGCTTGAAAAGCGTGAAATGAGCGCACAAATTTTGGATTCCATGGATATCGAAAAGGAGCGCGGCATAACAATCAAAGCTCAGACTGTTCGCCTTTCTTACAAAGCCAAGGATGGCAAAACCTATCAATTGAACCTTATGGATACTCCTGGGCACGTTGATTTCGCCTATGAAGTTAGTCGCTCTCTGGCTGCTTGTGAGGGTTCTTTGCTTGTTGTTGACGCTAGTCAAGGAGTTGAGGCTCAAACTCTTGCAAATGTCTATCAGGCTATTGAAAATAATCACGAGATAGTGCCAGTACTCAATAAAATTGATCTTCCAGCCGCAGAGCCTGACCAAGTCAAGGAGCAAATCGAGGAAGTTATAGGGATTGATGCATCAAATGCTGTGCTTATTTCAGCAAAAAGCGGCATAGGAATTGAGGATGTGCTTGAGGCTATTGTGACAAGATTGCCAGCACCAAAAGCGCCCAAAGAAGAAGTCTTAAAGGCCCTGCTAGTAGATAGCTGGTACGATGCATATTTAGGCGTTGTAATATTGGTGCGTGTTATGCAGGGTTCTATTAAAAAAGGTATGCGCATCAGAATGATGGCAACTGGCGGAAGTCATCTAGTCGAAAATGTTGGCTACTTCACGCCTAAAAAACATATATCAGGCATTCTTGAAGTTGGAGAAATAGGCTTTTTTACAGCGACCATAAAGCAAGTAGCTGACTGCAAAGTAGGCGACACAATCACGGATGATAAAAACCCATGCAAAGAGCCGCTAAAAGGATTTAAACCCAATTTACCAGTGGTATTTTGCGGTCTCTATCCAGCAGATGCATCAAACTTTGATTACTTAAAAGAATCTCTCGCGAAACTTCGTTTGAATGACGCTAGTTTCGACTTTGAACAAGAAACCTCAACAGCTCTTGGATTTGGTTTCCGCTGCGGTTTTCTTGGATTGCTACACCTTGAAATTGTACAAGAAAGGCTAGAGCGTGAGTTTGATCTTGACATGATTACAACAGCTCCGAGTGTTGTTTATAAGGTTCATAAAACTGATGGCACTATGATCGAAGTGCATAATCCAGCTGAGCTTCCCGAAGCTCAGTATATAGCATCAATGGAAGAGCCTTGGATTCGGGCAACGATCATGGTGCCGGATGAATATCTAGGTTCTATCTTGTCCTTATGTACAGACAAACGAGGTGTGCAGATTGACTTAACTTACGTAGGCAACCGTGCTCAGCTAATCTATCGCCTACCCCTTAATGAGGTTGTATTCGATTTTTATGACAAGCTCAAATCCTGTTCTAAAGGCTATGCCAGCTTTGATTGGCAGATGGACGGCTATGAAGAAGGCAGTCTTGTTAGACTAAATATTTTAGTAAATAATGAGAACGTTGACGCTCTTTCGAATATTGTTCATAAATCACGCGCAGAATCGCGTGGACGTGAGCTCTGCAAGCGTCTGCAAGATCTTATTCCAAGGCAGTTATTCCAAATAGCTATTCAAGCTGCTATGGGAGGACGTATTATTGCGCGCGAAACTGTTAAAGCAATGAGAAAGGATGTTTTAGCCAAATGTTATGGCGGAGATATTTCACGTAAACGTAAGTTGCTAGAGAAGCAAAAAGCTGGGAAAAAGCGCATGAGAAATGTAGGGAATGTTGAGATTCCTCAATCAGCCTTTATTGCCGCGCTGAAAGTTGGGGATGAATAGAATTACTCCCACAAGCAACATTGGCAAAGAAAGAAGCTGACCCATTGTGCAACCGCCAAATAGGAATCCCAGTTGCACATCGGGTTCACGAAAATATTCGGCAAATATCCTGAATATCGAATAAAATATAAGGAATATCCCCGAAGCAATTCCTTTTTTGAGCAGAACTCGCTGATTCAAATGCATTATGAAAAACAACAACATTCCCTCAAGTAGGGCTTCATAAAGCTGACTTGGATGACGTGGCAATCCGTCGCTACCTGGAAAAATAACCCCCCAAGAAACATTAGTCACCCTACCATAAAGCTCGGCATTAACAAAATTAGCTAATCGTCCTAAGAATATTCCAATTGGCGCAACCATAGCCATGAGGTCTGCAAAAGTTAGAAATTCAATTTTGTGCTTAGGGCAATATATCATAGCCGCAATAACCAGCCCGAGGAATCCTCCGTGAAAGGACATGCCACCTTCGTAGGTTTTGAGGATCTCGATTGGGTGAGCTAGGTATTTAGCTGGATCATAGAGCGTTATATATCCCAGCCGTCCTCCTATGATTATACCAACTATTGCATAAGCTATAAAATCTTCGAGTTGTTTTTTAGAGATTGGGATGTTGAATTGAGCAGCTAAGCTTGATGCGTGCAACCATCCAAAGATTATACCGAAGATATAAGCTAAGGAGTACCAATGTATAGATATTGGGCCTATGGAAACTATTATTGGGTTAATGTTTGGGAATGGAATCATCTATGCATCAATTCTTATGGCGTCAATATTTTTATATTGATTTTTTGTAGCTAATTGTAGCACATTTTTTGATTTGCTCAATAAAACTAATCAATTCCGCCACGCAGATCACATAGAATCATAGTTGATTTAAATAGCCCTGAGTCAAAAAAAGAACAATTGATTTGACATGTATGGTTATTTCTGTTACTTATCTTTTTCTAGGGGTAATTTCATCCCGAATCTCCCAAGATTTCTAAATTTAATTTTCCAAGCAATCTATATAATATAATCACATGAAAAGACGTAACAGGATAGACCATAACGATACAAACTCACATGACACTATCGATGACAACGCCCCAATACAAGAACCCACAGTACACTTGAAAGATCTCAAACGCAAATCTCCAGAAGCTTTGCAGCAGCAGGCGGAAGACCTCGTTATTGAAAACGTGGGCGCTATGCTTAAACAAGAAATGATTTTTGCTATATTGAAAAAAATAGTGGAGCAGGGTGGCATTATAGCTGGAGAAGGTGTTCTTGAAGTCTTACCAGATGGTTTTGGTTTTTTGCGTGCTCCAGAAGCAAATTATGTCGCAGGCCCTGATGATATTTATGTATCGCCTAGCCAAATTAGGCGCTTTGGGCTTCGCACGGGCGATACTGTTGAGGGTCAAATTCGAGCGCCCAAGACCGGTGAAAGATACTTTGCTTTGCTTCGTGTTAATAAAATAAATTTTGATGACACGCCCAGGGCTCTACATCGCGTGCATTTTGATAACCTAACTCCTTTATATCCAGATCAGAAATTGAACTTGGAAATTGAGGGTGGAATGACGAAAGACATCAGCAACAGAGTTATTGAGCTTGTATCGCCGATGGGTAAGGGTCAACGTGCCTTGATAGTCGCGCCTCCTAGAACCGGTAAAACAACATTGATGCAAAATATTGCTCATGCTATTACCGACAATCATCCAGAAGTATTTTTAATTGTTCTTCTTATCGACGAACGCCCCGAAGAAGTTACGGATATGACGCGCGCTGTTAAGGGTGAGGTTGTGAGTTCTACATTTGATGAGCCTGCAACTCGCCACGTACAATTGGCTGAAATGGTGATTGAAAAAGCCAAGAGGCTTGTTGAGCAAAAACGCGATGTAGTGATTCTGCTTGATAATATAACAAGGCTAGCTAGGGCTTATAACACTGTTATTCCTTCATCTGGTAAGGTTTTAACTGGTGGCGTTGACGCTAATGCATTACAAAGACCAAAGCGTTTCTTTGGGGCTGCTCGTAATATTGAAAATGGCGGATCGCTGACGATTATTGCAACGGCTCTTATTGATACTGGTTCCAGAATGGACGAGGTAATTTTTGAGGAATTTAAGGGTACTGGTAATTCTGAGCTTGTTCTTGATCGTAAAATCTCTGACAAGCGCATTTATCCGGCTATTGACATTACTAAGTCCGGCACTCGTAAAGAAGATCTGTTGGTTGATAAATCGACCCTTTCCAAGATGTGGGTGCTACGTCGTATTATCAATCCTATGGGTACTGTTGATGCGATCGAATTCTTGCTTGATAAGTTGAAGGATAGTAAGTGCAATGCGGACTTCTTTGAGGCGATGAATTCTTAAATGGAATTCATCGCAAGGACCAACGTCTTGATTAAATCAAGTTCTATAGCTTCGTATAAGGGTCAAATTGTAAGTAATCAAGTTATCGATGATGTTTTGCTCTGGATACTATTCTTCGCTGAAATCACTTAATTCAGCTTAGTTAAAATAGAATCAAGTTGCTCGAGATTAGCAAAATAAAAAGTCACCTTACCCCCAGCTCCTGTATTTTCAATTGTTATTTTCATACCAAATTTTTGTGACAAAGCAGACACAAGTTCATCTAAATCACTACCACTATTTGATCTATATTCTCCAGCACTAAACTTATCGGCTTTACCCCAATTTTTTGCTAAATGTTCTGCCTGCCTAGAATTCAATCCCTTACCTACTATAGTGCTAGCTATTTCTTCTGCGCTAGAATGGCCAACTAAAACTTTGGCTTGGCCCATGCTTAAACGTTTATTTCTGACCAAATCTTTAACGCTTTCCGGTAGCTTATTCATGCGCAAGATATTTGCTATATGAGGCCTACTTTTCCCTAGGATTTTAGATAATTCCTCCTGAGTATATTTAAATCTTTCCATAAGAACCAGATAACCTTCAGCCTCCTCTATAACACCCAGATCTTCTCTCTGAATATTCTCTATCATAGCCCATTCTAGCAATTCTTCTTCTGTGGCCTTTTTTACGATTGCCGGAATAGAATCTAAGCCCGCCATTTTTGAGGCTCTAAAGCGACGTTCGCCTGCAATTATATTATATTTACCATCATTAATCTCATAGGCTATAATAGGTTGAATAACCCCACTACGTTTTATCGAATCTGAAAGCTCGTAAAGGCTATTGTCATCAAAATGTTTTCGAGGTTGGTATTCATTTGGCTGCAAGTCGTCTAATCTAATATGTATTATCACATCCCCTTCAGTTCGTACAGGAGCTATAGCGCTTCCAAATAATTCATCTAAACCTCTACCTAGTACGCGATTTTTCATTTATTTTCTCCCTAATATTTCTTTTGCTAAATGGATATATGCAAGCGATCCTTGGCATTTATGATCGTATAACATAACTGGCTTACCGTGAGACTGAGCTTCTGAAATTTTTACATTTCTAGGAATCACAGTGTCAAAAACCAAATTTTTGAGGGCTGCTCTCACATCCTCTTCAATTTGTTGCGTTAACTTATTTCGGCTATCATGCATAGTAAGCAATATGCCATATATTTTTAATTCAGTGTTGAGTCTTTTTTGTATCAAGTCCACCGTTTTAAGTAGATGACTTAAACCCTCAAGGGCATAAAATTCACACTGCATGGGTATCAAAACCTGCTCTGAAGCTGTTAGGGCATTGATAGTTAACAAACCAAGCGATGGTGGGCAGTCTACTATAATATAATCATAGTTTTTTTTGATTTTTTCAATTGCTGATTTTAGTATAAATTCTCTTTTTGGCTTATTGACCAACTCTATTTCTGCGGCAGTGAGATTAACATTAGCTGTTATTAAAGATAGACTTGGAATTTCTGTTCGAAGAATAAGATCTTCCGCATTAGCGCCGTGAAATAAATCATAAATAGTTACTCGTCGATCTTGTTGATGAACTCCAAAACCCGTACTACTATTTCCTTGTGGGTCTAAGTCTATTACAAGAACTGATCTTCCGGTAGCTGCCAAAGCGGTTGCCAAATTAGCCGTAGTGGTTGTCTTGCCAACCCCACCTTTTTGATTCACTACAGCTATTATCATGACAACCTCCAAAGTTCTACGACCCAACTCTTTTTGTGTGTTTCACTGGAATGAAGCTTATAATTAAAATTCCAATTTTTTAAGGCCTCCTCTATCTCTTCTTTCACTCGTTCGCCTTTTAGCAAGACAATTTTTTTTCTCACTTTAATCTTAAAGCATAACCTCAGAATATCATTTATAGATGCAAAAGCTCGAGCAGTCAGTATATCGCACTCAAGCTCAACATCCTCTATTCTTTTATTGAGAATACTAACACCACAAGGCGCTAATTGTGATGCTTGTAGCAAGAATGCGACCTTTCTACTATCGGACTCAACTAGCGTTACATTTTTCATGCCATTTATAGCCAATAATATTCCTGGAAAGCCAGCTCCAGAACCAACGTCTAATATATGATCTTTCTGATCAACAAATTTCAGGAGTTGCAAAGAATCGAAGATATGTCGTTCCCATATATCATCGAACTCACCTTTGGATATAAGATTTATTTTCTTGTTCCACTTATCAAGTAATTCAATATATTCTAAAGTAGACTTATTGCCTTCCATTTTATACCCAAATTGTTTCATATGAAACATATTAGCGAAAATTATTTGGATTTAATACAAAAATTATCCTTTAAACCTCAAAATTGTTTCGCGTGAAGCAATTCAAAGAACAATAAGGGATTCATAAGGTCTTGATCCATAATTTATTACTTATCACTTAATATAAATTATATTTTGTGGAACTTATTTTCTTTTGAACAAAGATATTGACAGAGCTGACGAAAATTACTATAATGTTTTATCTTCGAAGTAGATTTAAGGTATTTATATGAAAGTTGTAAGCTCATTGAAGTCGCTCAAGAAGCGCGATAAAGATTGTCAAATTGTTAAAAGACGAGGCAAGATTTATGTAATTAACAAAAAAACCAAGCGCTTTAAAGCTCGTCAGGGTTGATTATCTACCATCAATGCTTGAGGTAAACGTGCCCTTCGTTTACCTATCAATCTCACCAAATACTATATCCAAGCTCGATATAACAGTCACAACATCTGCAAGCAGGTGTCCGCGGGTCATGAAGTCTAAGCCCTGCAAATGAGCGAAGCCCGGCGCTTTGATACGGCATCTATAGGGCTTGTTAGTTCCATCGGCATATATATAAACCCCAAACTCACCTTTTGGAGCCTCAACACAAGCATAAACTTCGCCAGTTGGAACATTATAGCCTTCAGTATAGAGCTTGAAGTGATGGATCATTGCCTCCATTGAATTTTTCATATCCTTACGCTTCGGAGCTGAAATTTTACCATCTTCAGTTTTTGTAGGCCCTTTTGGCATTTCTTTGATGCACTGCCTGATCATCCTAAGTGATTGATACATTTCTTCAACGCGCACCAAATAACGATCATAGCAGTCACCATTCTTGCCAATTGGCACTTCAAATTCCATCTTATCGTAGACATCATAAGGCTGCGATTTTCGAAGATCCCAAGCAACACCAGAACCTCTAAGCATTGGCCCAGAAAATCCCCAGCCCATAGCTTCTTTTTGAGTAACAACCCCAATACCAACTGTACGTTGCTTCCATAGGCGATTATTGGTAAGTAATTCTTCGACATCGGCAAGGTAACCACCGAAGCCATCTACAAAAACAGATATATCATCTAAAATACCATCCGGAAGATCTTGAGCAACACCGCCTGGGCGGAAATAGTTCGAATGCATGCGCGAGCCAGAAACGCGCTCATAGAACTCCATAATTTTCTCGCGTTCCTCAAAGAGCCATAGAAGCGGCGTTGTAGCGCCAACATCAAGTGCTTGCGTACCTATATTCATAGTGTGGTTCAGTATGCGCGTAAGTTCAGAAAACAAAACGCGGATATATTGGGCGCGCAGTGGCACTTCGCAGCCAAGTAGGCGCTCTACGCCAAGAGCAAAGGCATGCTCCTGGCACATAGGAGAAACATAATCGAGACGGTCGAAGTATGGCACAGCCTGAGTGTAAGTTTTATGCTCAATAAGCTTTTCCGTCCCCCGATGGAGCAGGCCTATATGAGGATCAGCTTTGGTTACGACCTCACCGTCCATATCCAGGATAAGACGCAGGACACCATGAGCAGCTGGATGCTGCGGGCCAAAGTTAATTGTTATGTCTTTTTCTATTTGCATTTTCGTTTATATCTATTCATCTGTTGCTAAGCCCATTAGCAAAGGATCTTTTATCATTCTAACAAATTCTGTGGATATGATATAATCTTTTTTTGGGCCATGTACTTTATATTCTAGGGTAAATGAGTTATCTGCTAAAAAAGCATATGATGCATCGTAATGATCTTCTGAGCATTGATGATGGCCAGTAGCACTATATTGACCAAGGTTTAGGTGGTAAAAGAGGTTAAGGTCTGTAAAATGCTTAGAGAGAACATCATCTTTCATGGAGTATAAATATTCTTTATAGCCCTTGACCTCGCTATTGTTGATTGTTATCAAAACATCTTCCCTGTAATGCAGATATCCTTCTTGATTGGGTATAATCTTTGCCTCCCCAGATGCTATACCAAGATCACCTAAAGTCTTTGTGATTTTCCAAGTGCCCTTGAGGTATTCAAATAGTTCTTCTGCCTTCATACTGCCTATGCTTGTCTTTTACTTAGTAGCTTTCTCATCACCAGGCAGCAAGTACTTCCCACCTTTCCAAGGAGAGACAAAATCAAAGTCCCTGAATTCTTGATCCAAGCTCACTGGCTCATATATCACCTTCTCAAGCTTCTGGTCGTAGCGCGCCTGAACATGCCCGGTTACTGGGAAGTCTTTGCGAAGCGGATGCCCTACAAAGCCATAATCAGTAAGGATCCGGCGCATATCGGGGCAGCCATCAAAGGCAACGCCGAACATATCAAAGACCTCGCGCTCATACCAGACGGCCGCACTGAATATGCTGGCTACTGAAGGAGATGATTCTGCAGTTTGAATTTTGATTACGAGGCGTTTGTTGAGCTTAAGGCTGAGTAGATTATAAACCACTTCAAAGCGTTTTGGGCGCTCTGGGAAGTCGGCTGCAAATAGGTCGGTAAGGACAGTAAAGCGCAGAGCCTCATCGTCACGTAGTGTTTTAAGTAGAGCTATTAGGTCTTTGCAATCGATATCAAAACCACCGTAATTGCCAGGAGGATGCGTAGCATCTAACGCGACAATCTGGTATGATGAATTATCATTTTTCTGGGTTGCTTCACTAAGCTCGCAATGACCGCGAATAGCAGATATTACCTCATCTATCTTCATCATCTTTATACCCCTCTAAAGCTAGCATTTGCGATATTTCATGGATCTTACGCCGTAGCAATTCTTTGTTTATCAACTTCGTCTCATAATCTGCGATCATAGTCGGTGACATGTGGCGATTCAAAGCATATTTTACAACTTCATCGTCTTTTGTGCTGCATATCAAAATACCCACGCTAGGATTTTCATGAGATTTTTTAATGTCTATGTCTAGAGTTTCTAGATAAAACCGCAATTGACCTAAATGAGAGGGTTGAAACTCACCTGTTTTGAGCTCTATTGCCACCATGCAGTTCAGACCTCGGTGGAACATCAGGAGGTCGATGCGAAAATCTTTGTTACCAACTTGCACAATGAACTCTTGACCCATTAGAGTAAAATCTGGGCCTAATTCAAGCAAAAAATGCCTTAAGTTGGCCACCAAACCTTTCCTCAAATCAGCTTCTAAGTGACCATCTGGCAAGTTTAAAAACTCAAATACGTAACTATCTTTGAAGACACCCTTTAAATCCACGGGATATTGAGTCGTAGCTGAAGATAGCTCCTGGTCGGCTATTTTTGTGCGATGATAAGTGCCGGTATCTATTAATCTCGCAAGCTCCCGCTCAGAGTATCGTTGTTTTGCTGTGAGCTTGAGGTAATATAACCTTTCATCCATTGTCTTTGTTTTAGATAGTATATGCATGTGGTTAGTCCATGCGATATTTACTAGTAAACTAGGTACTGCCTTGAATTTAAGTGTAGGATTTAATTCTATCAGCACCGCTGACCATTTCTCGGTCAGCACCGCTGACCATTTCTCGGTCAGCACCGCTGACCAGTCTTCATTAGTCCCATATGTTTCATAAAAAAGCTTCATACGCCTTATATTTCGGGCAGAAAAGCTTTTAGCGAATGGATTTCTTTCGCATATATAGTCAGCCAGAGCCTGTACGGAATTTCTATTCCACTCACCATTGCCTATCTTGAGCGAGACATATTGGCCAACGATCCAATAGAGCGATATTAGAAGGGCGTTGACCTGTTGGTAGGTAGTCCTATGGGCGGACTGAATCATTTCATAAACGAGATTAAAATCATCTCGTTTATGATTTTTTGGGTCAAAGTCTTTAAAAATCTCCAGACCAGCTTTCATGCGATTGCCTTCCTATTAAACCTCGAGGTGCGCTTGATCTTCTTTTGGAGTTGAAGTACACCATAAAGCAAAGCCTCTGCTGTTGGCGGGCAGCCTGGGACGTAAACATCTACTGGCACTATCTGGTCACATCCCCTTACTACGGAGTAGGAATAGTGATAGTAACCCCCTCCATTTGCACAGGATCCCATAGAGATAACCCACTTGGGATCTGGCATTTGGTCATAGACTCGACGTAAAGCTGGGGCCATTTTGTTTGTAAGGGTGCCAGCGACTATCATGACATCGGATTGTCTAGGGGATGGGCGAAAGAGCATGCCAAAACGATCCATATCATAACGGCTAGCTGCGGCTTGCATCATTTCAACAGCGCAGCAAGCAAGGCCAAATGTCATGGGCCAGAGAGAGCCAGAACGCGCCCAGCCGACTAAGTCATCAAGCTTGGCAAGCGCGTAGCCGCGGTCAGACATTTCTTGTGGTAGTAGATCGTTTGGGT
>Ga0214921_10003711_pt1 | contig 23083 bp, 17 predicted proteins | sample LL1505_MetaG_FD_177992 | JGI IMG/M metagenome (GOLD analysis project Ga0214921, IMG submission 177992) | Freshwater microbial communities from Lake Lanier, Atlanta, Georgia, United States - LL-1505 | ecosystem: Environmental > Aquatic > Freshwater > Lake | place: USA: Georgia | collected... | reverse complement strand
TCCCAAACATTGATAACAATTTCTAGGAGATTGATTATGATCACTGAAAGGAATATTAACTCCTAAAATTCCATTCATCAAACTTGGATGAATTTCACAATTTGTATATCTAATAGGCATATAATTCCCACTAATTTTCTTATCTAAATCTTTCCAATCCATAATAATCATCGAATTATTAATTTCATTACAATCAAGATATTCCACGAAACCTTCTTCATCATCAACATTAGGAACGATGAAATTATCAAATGTCTTATTTCTAATATATTCCTTCCATTTCATCCCTTTTTCTCTCAAAATTCTTTTAATTCTCAATTCACTCTTTCCAGTTTCTTCATTATAATCGACGATTAATAATGGTCTATACATACGACCAGCCTCGGTGCTAATAATAATCCCTTTTTTCATAATATTCCAAACAACCGAAGTCATTGGATAAATAACACCACATCTTTTATAATGTTTAAGAGTTTTGTATAATTCAACAGGATTATTATGATATCCAATGATATCTCCATTAATTTGAATGAAAACATTCGATGGATTTCCTAATTCTTTCAAATAAGCACTCGTTTTATCCTTATCGATATTATAACTATCGTCATAAATATTCGTTCCAAGTTCTATTAATATCTGTCTAATATGTGTAGAATTCATAGCAATAGAAACATTTGTGCTCAAAGCCATGTTTTTAACTAATCCAACAGAAGCACCTTCGGGAGTTTCTGCTGGACATATCATATTAATCTGTGAATTATCTAATTTTCTTGGTTGAACCAATTTTCCATTTTTTTCCATAGCAGTATTAATTCTTCTTAGATGTGATAATGTCGAAGCATATGACATACGATTGAGAACTTGTGATACACCTTGACGAATATTTTGAAAACTACCAATACTCTTAATACCCCAATTACCAGTAGATAAGGAATATTTTAACCAACTTTCTAATAATGAATGTTTGAAATATCTATGAATATTCGTATCACTAATAATATCAGTTGTTAATGAAGAATGACTAGAACGCCATAAATTCATCTCTCTTTCAATTAATGCCTTGATTTCCTTCGTCATCTTTCCATAGCATTGACGAAATAAATTACTCATAAGAACACCTGGAGTATCAATTCTCTTATTAATATAACTATCCCGATTATCATAATCATCATATTTAAGATAAATTCTAATCATCTTATTAAGCATATATCCAAGATATAATGCCTTTCTTCTATAATTCTTGCTCGTATGTGGTAAGAAATCATTAATAATAGTTTCTTTTAAAATCTTAATAGCATTTGGAGAATTCTTATTAACTCCATTCATATTCTTAATAATATATTCTTCTGCCTGTTCTTGTGTATGAATATCACAGGCATCTTCGCAACACGCCATTAATTGTGCGACAATCTTCTTATTATCGTCATTAGTAATATCATAGACGATATGTTCTAAAATTTCCTTATCACTAATAATTCCTAATGCTCTAAACATTATAAATACAGGAATTTCAGTTCTTAGAAAAGATGTATTTAATTTAATAGTTCTTCCCATATGGTTGGATTTACCCGTCATATTTAAACTCGTGGTCTTTGGCGGTAGATAACTCGCATCACTCATAGACCTAATTTCAGCATATATTCCATCGCTATTATTATTAGGAGTAAATATCAACGTATCGTTTTCATTAATTCTATCCTGCATTATTAAAACCTTTTCGTTTCCATTGACGATAAAATATCCGCCAAAATCATATCTACATTCATTATTATTTTTATCGGCAATTGCTGGAATTTGGCTTAAAATACAAGCACCAGAACGCACCATAATAGGAATTTTACCAATAGCAATATTATTAACATATTTATCAATTTTACTAATAAAACCTTCTTCATTCATCATTTCAATGATAATATGAACTTTAACATATAAAGTACTTGAATATGTTAAATTATTCATTCTTGCTATATGAGGCGTCATGATTGTTTGTGTTCCATCGCCTAATTGATATGTAGGCTTTGTTAAAGATGGTTGTAAAACATTAATATATATCTTTTGAATATTACTATCAATCTCATTATTTTTAGTATTTGTATTAATCTTAATTGGATTAAAACCTGCGATAATTTGTGGTAAAGTAGTATTTATAAATTTATTATAACTATCTATTTGATGTTTGATTAACGGATTGATTTCTTCTGTTTTGAGATAATAGCTGTCTAAGATATCCCAACAGAAGTCATCTTTAAGTTGCTCCATTAATTAATTATAAGTTATATCATTGATTTAAATCATTTTTTTATGATAAATATTTGAGAAAATAAAACCACTTCAATTGAGAGTAAGGGATTGTATATTCATCGTTTTCACCATTAATTAATATGAATAATTCTGGTTTAGATAAATATGATGATATATATAATTTCTGGTCTTGTCCCATAAATTTATCCATATTTATATAATTAGTCATAATAGTATTATAATACATATCATGAAAATTTAATAATAATTCTTTTTTTCCAATAAAAAAAGCACCACAAATCGCACCATTATAATATCTATATTTCTCATCATATGGATTTTTGAAATCTTCATCAGTAAATTCGCATTCTGCTTTAAACATATAAATCTTATCTTCTTTTAATTTTGTGAGATTTGGGAAATTATTAAGATATAATGTAGGATATCTGCTATTACGAACACAACCAAAATCACACCAAGCATAATGAGAAGAATTGAAGAAATTAAAATCAATTGCTTTTTTAACAAAATTTAATTTTTCGTTCCATATTAAATACAAATCAACATTTTGATATTTATTCTCATGGTCTCTTTCATAATCTTTTCTCAAATAATCAATATATTTATACATATAAAAATCTTCCATTTTCATCTTAATAATTCTCGTCTTTTCCTTCAATTCATTAACCCTTAATGAACAAATGAAATCATAATTTTCTTCGTCGGTGAATATTACTAAATTTTTATTTAAAAATGGTAAAAGATTGCTTCCCCATAATTTATAAATATCCATACTATTATATTTATTCTGTTTTAATGTGAAAAAAGCAGAAACGATAGTTATATCATTCATTTCTTATAAAAATAATATATAAAATTCTTTAAATAACTATTTTTTAGTTCTTTTTGTTGTAGCTCTTGCTTTTGGTTTAGGTTTCCCTCTTGTTGATATTGGTTTCGTAATAATTTGTAATTGATTAAAAGATGCTTTAATTTTAGGATTTGAAAACATTATAACATGTCTTACTAAACCATCTTTATTATTCATTGAACATAATCTTGAAAATAATTCGTAATATCCTTGTCTATATTCATCATCATCTTCTACAAATGTAGGATAATCTTCTCTTAATTTATTTAAATCTTCATTATATAAATTTGTTTTTAAAAATACTAATCTCATAATAACATTCTTTAATTCAGGGTATTTATTTAAAAATAGTTGATAATTAATATCTTTATGAATTTTATTTAATGAACTAACATCTAATAAATCAATTGCTTCATTATCTTTAATTTTTGTTATAAATTCATTAATTATATTAAAAACATCACTCTTAAATGTTCTTCTTAATGTTAATAAATCCGCTTTTATATCATCTATATTTGATATTATTATTCTTTCAGGATTATATGAAATAGGTCTATCTCTTCTATTTGAAAATAATTCTCTTATTTTATTATATCTTTCAATATCTTTTGAAACTTTTCCAGATGATATTCTTGCTAATGCTCTGTCATCAGTAGTATAAGTTTTATAAAAATCCGCTAATAAAAAGTCTAAACTTGCTACTGGAATACCTCCGGTATCATTAACATACCAACCATAATAATCATCTACGTCTTGAAGAACTACATCAAGAATAGAAATATCATGTGATTTTTTATTTCTTATTAAATTTCCATTTTCATCATATTCGCTTATAAAAGTTCTATAATCAATAGAATATAAATCAACTGGAAAATCACCTCTTTTCTTATTTTCTCTTGTTCGAAATTGTTGAAATTTCTTTTTATTTGCTTCATCTAATAATATATCTACTTTGAATATATGATTATCGGCCGATTTGAATGTTAAAATTTCAACCCCTTTATTTTGTCTTCTCAAATCATATTGTAATAAATTATCAAATATATTTTGAATATTTTGTTCTAAATAATTTCTTAATTTAACTATATGTTTGACAATAATCCCAACTACTCTATCTTTAATATATGCTTTAATATCTGTTATACGATTAACACGAATTTCTTCTTCCATTGCTGGTTTAATGATAACATTATTTATATATAATTTCGTGTCAATATCTTTGGTGAAAGATATATCATTTTCATAACGACGCATAGCATCTCCACCAGCAATAAATAGAATAACTCCAAATGTTTCTAAAAGTTCTCTATTTATTTCTACAATAAATGAATTTATACAAGGTCTAAACATAGATACAAACCATCTATCTATAAAATCCTTGTATAATTCAAAATTTGGACTTTTAAATTTATTTATTTCTTCATTTACTCTTTCAATAAAGAAAGCATTATAACTTTTGAAATTTTCAAACATTTTATAATTTTCTAATATTTCTTCTAAGAAACCTATTTTATCTCTACAATTTTTGAAAAATAAGTATTGTCTATATTTATCAACATTTAAACCAAATTCATCATCAATTGTTGAAAGATTTAATAAACAATATGTCATCATTCCCAATTCATTTAATCTATTTAATTTCTGTCTATTATGTATTTTTAATCGTCCTTCTTTATAACTATTATCACCTATTTTTTTTATTAAATAAGTATTTTTAAATTCTTCTATATCTAATCTTCTTGCTTGTGTAGAATGATAATATTCTAAATTAAAATCTAAAATAATCTTATTATTAAATATTTCATTTCCCAATTCAACGAATTTATCAGGATTAACCACAAATTCTTCTAATGTAATTTTTTCAATTTCCCTTCCTAAATACGAAAACGTTCCTTTTGGATTTGTTCTACCTCTTCTATGTGGTTTTCTTGCTCCTCCTGATACATTCTTCTTAATAACTAAACGAATATTAAAAGAAGGTTCTTTAAATAAGGTTTTAGTATCATAGATAATTTGAAGGTTTTCATCGATATTTTTAAGAATAATTTCAGTATGAAATCCAAATCCATCTTGACTTAATTTAGAATTAATTTTATCACTTAATTCTTTTGTAAAATTATATAATTGCCTTATTTTATTCTTATAATTATTATCATTAAAAATATAACGAAATTTTAAATATCCAGTTGTAATACTATTATATTCTTCATCTGTTAAACTACCAATATTCTTTTCATACCATAATAGCCATGTTAAACCAGTATCTATCCAATATGTATAATAAGAATGTTCTTCATTTTCAAGAACATTTAATAAATAATAAGTGATATAATCATTTATTGATTTCCCATCAATGATATAGCCTTCAAGGAAATTTCTCAATAAATTTTTATTTGTAAAAACTCTATTTTTAATTTCCACAATATTTTGATTAATATCTAATGTTGGAATTACGCTCATAATAAATATATCTATTAATATATAAGTTTAAAAAATGGAAGATGATTATAAGATAATTACAATTGATAGTTCAAATGCTGTTTTTAATATCGCGAATACTTTTGATTTTTATGTAAATTTAGATGAACCTTTAAGAAATGTTTATAAAATTAATATAATAACTATTTTAGCGGATATTCCATCGGCTTCTTCTAATTTTTATTCTCCACTCGATTCGATATATATAAATATAAATGATTATAATCGTCTAATATCTAAAAAAGATAATAATAATCTTTATTATTTCGATTCGATAATTATAGAAAATACCATAAGTTCAAGAATAACTATCAAGAATGATTATAATACAACTGATAATATTAATGTATATCATTTAAATCCAGTGGAACCTCAATTAAAACGATTTAATATTCGTTTATTTGATAAAAATAATACAAAAATTACTAATACAAATATTAATAGAATTCTAATTAAATTAGGGGTATATTATAATAATAAGAAAAATAATCGTGTTTAATGTCTATTCTTCTTATTAATATCTGATATATTAATTCTCTTGACATTTTCTATTTCACATTCTTCTTCATCTGTTTCACTTTCTTCATCACTACTATCAACAACTTTCTTCTTCTTTTGTTTTTTCTTAAATATTGATGTATCTATAAAATCATTATCATCTTCTAACAAACTTTCTAAATCATCTTCCTTAACCTCTTCCTTAACCTCTTCCTTAACTTCTTCCTTAACCTCTTCTTTAACCTCTTCTTTAACCTCTTCTTTAACCTCTTCCTTAACTTCTTCCTTAACTTCTTCCTTAACTTCTTCCTTAACCTCTTCTTTAACCTCTTCCTTAACCTCTTCCTTAACCTCTTCTTTAACCTCTTCCTTAACCTCTTCCTCGGTATCTTCCTCTGTTTCATCGTCATCTTCTTCTGTATCTTCTTCAGTTTCATCATCATCTTCTTCTGTATCTTCCTCAGTATCATCATCTTCTTCCTCTGTATCTTCTTCGGTTTCGGTTTCAGTTTCAGTTTCTTCTTGTTTTTCAATTTTTTTTGCTTTTTCTTGTTGTTGTTCTTCGTATAAATTTAGTATATATTCATAAGGAATAATATTTCTAATAGTATTTTTAATGATTTTTCTAATATTTTTTTCAATTAAATTTAAATGATATTGTTTTTCAGATGGTTTTAGATTTTTTGTTGAAAATAGATAAACGTTTTTCCAACAAAATACGGCAGAATTAATTAAACATTTGTGAATAAAATCATAAGATTTAATAATAACTAATTTTTCTAAATTTACATTCAAATCTATTTTAATTTTAACATCTAAATAAATAATCTTCTTTAAAATTTTATCTAAATATTTACATTTAGTTTTTTTAATAATTTCTTCATATTCTTCAACTACTCTATTATTATTCCAAATCTTAATTAAAACTAATTCTTCTTGAAATTTCTTAACATTCATATTAGTATCATTAAAAATCTTATAAATTCTTTTAGCTATTGGAATTGTAAAAATATCTAATAAATGTTCTATATATTCCTTTTTTGTATCTAATAAAACTACTTGTTTTTCCATCTAATTTTAAATAAATCTTTTCCCTTAAATAAAAATTTTATTTAAAGGAAAAAATGAAATAAAAATTAATGACAGAAGAAAATTGGTGGTATCCAAGTAAAAATGAAAAAAAAAGAATAATGTGGTGTGGAACACATCCAATTCAATCCAATGGTTATAGTCGTGTCATGTATTATATTTCCAAATATTTAGGAAAATATAAAGAAATTGAATTGACTATTTATGGATTTCAGAATTTTAATAATGTTGGTGGTCAAGACGTATTAAGAGGAGATATTCCTAAAAATGTAGTTATTCATGATGCTTTTGCCAGTGAAGACCCTAAAAGGTCTGGTTTTGGTGAAAAAGAAATCGGTAATTATATTAAACAAAATCCACAAGACATCATTATTATATTCAATGATGCTATTATTACAACGAGTTTAACTGCTACTATTATGAATGAATGTGGAAACCAAAAGAAGAATTTCAAATTAGTTTCATATATGGATCAGGTATATACATATCAAAAAAATGAATATATTCAACTTCTTAATACCTATTATGATGCTATTATTGCCTTCACACCATATTGGAAAGAAATTGCTTATAAACTTGGTATAAAAAAGACGATGCCTATTTACGTATTTCCCCATGGTTTTGACCATAATTTATATTATCCAATTGACCAGAATATTGCGCGTATCTATTATGGATATGACGAAGGTGATTTCATGGTTCTTAATTTAAATAGAAATCAACCGAGGAAGAGATGGGATACGACTATTATCGCATGGATTGAATTCGTAGAAAGGCATTATCATGTGAATATTACGAAGAAATTAACTAAAAATGATTGTAAGATTAATAAATATACTTCGAAACCTATTAAATTAGTTATAGGAACTATGGTGGATGGTTATTGGAATTTATCAAATGTAATTGAGAATGAAGTTAAATTTCGCGATGTTCCACTCGACTATGTTTTAAAAACTATTATTACGGTTCAAAATCCCCAATCATTATCAGACAGAGATATTAACATCTTATATAACGCTTGTGATATCGGTGTTAATTCCGCAGATGGTGAAGGATTTGGTTTATGTGGTTTTGAAGGATTAGCATTAGGAAAGGCACAAGTATCGGCATATGTAGGAGGAATGAGAGAATTTTTAAATGAGAATATATCAATTCTCATAAAACCAAAAATAAATATTTATTTGGATAATAAATCGAATGGTATTGGCGGTGTTGCCGAATTAACTGATCCGCATGAATATGCTGAAGCATTCTGGAAATATCTAAGTAGTCCAGATTTAGTTGAAAAACACGGATATAGAGGAAGACAACATATATTAACCAATTATAAATGGGAAAATATGATTGATTATTTATTTAAAAGAATTCTTGTAAATTTATAAAAAAAGATTTAAGGATAATTTGATTTCTTTAAATATGTTTTATATTAATTTATAGAACATCATTAAGTATAGATTATAATATATAAGTGATGTTTTATCAAGGGATTATGTTTTTTAATTATTTTATAATTTAATTATTTATAAAAATGTAGTTCGTTATAATTCCTCGCTTATATTATTTATTTTTCTAATTTCGCCTATGTCTAAAATAGGTAAGATTGGTAAGCATTCATGAAGATGATTTTTCAAGAATGTTTGAATTTTGAATTCAATTGGGAACAGATGTTTGAACCCTTTTTTAATATCAGTGGTTAAGATTTTGAAATTATCATCTAATAAATGATTACTTTGGATTGGTAAGATTAGAAATAATTGTATTTTGGGATGTAAGAAACTACCATTTTTTTTAATTTCTTTCATATCATTCACATTTAAATAATTATAAATATCTTTTGATGTCGGCGAATAATTATATGTATAATACCAATCATAATCTAAATCAAATCCTTTATAATAATTATATGTCCAATAAATACCCGTTAAATAATTTTCGACAACAGTTGAAATCATGGATGTATCATATTGAATATTAATATCAAATAATGATTTATAATAGAGATATCGCCATTTTTTATTATTACTATAAATTTCTCTTAATAAATTATCCTTATTCTTAATCCCATATTCTTGACTTTTTAATGTGAAATCCCGTGGTTTCTTTTGAATTTCATTTGAAACATCTTCAAATATACTTGTATCTTCGGTATTTGATATATGAAAGAAGATTTCTTTTAAACATTCCTTATTTATTTTCCCGCCAATTATCAATGACCCATTTTCCACAATCGCCTTTGTAGTAAAATCGATAATTTTCATAAGCCCCTTATTTTTCATATTTAACGAAATTATATTAGGGATGAAATCATTACCTAATATAGAACACATAACACAATAACTCTCAATAATTTGAATGTTATCAAGATGCGTCCAAACTAATTTCAATTCTTCTAATAAAGATTTTTTAAGTTCATTAATATCCAAATATGAAATATTATCATCATTTTCTCGCATAAGATAGATATTATCTATATTTGATAATAATGATAAGATGATTAAATCTGCGTCAAGACCATTAATAATTATTCCTTTTGATTTGTCAAAATCGAGAGATTTCAAATAATTAAATATTTTATGTTCTCCTTCGCCCTGATTTTTACTTCCATCAAAGATAAATAATTTATCATCATTTATCTTTTTAAAAATAAAGTCATCAAGATTATTCATAAATACGGTTCCAGCAGATATAGCATTTGTATCCCATTTAGAAGTAATATTATCTATCTTATTTTTATAAATAGATAAATAACGTCTTTTTCTTTGTTGAATGATTTTAGCAACAGGGGCGACACCATCTACACAAATTAACATCTTTTCAGGTTTATAAAGTTCATTATAAGAATTGATTTTATTCCATAAATTTGCGAATAACTTCTCTTCATTTGTTTCTTTATGCGCTTGCGGATGAATAATACCATTGAAATCAATCGCATAAATGGTAATATCAATAGGAATTTTATCAATAACTATATTTTTATATTTTTTAACAAGATTGTAGAAATAATAAGGAATACCCATTTTTATTGGAATTAATAGAATTTAACAATCATTTTTTAAATAATTTTTTATTTCTTATTTTCTTTTAGAATATTAATATGAGTTTTACAGAAGCTTTCTTCGGTTCCACACAATCCCAATTTACAGCATATGCTATTTTCGCAGCCATTATCTCTATATGTATATCAATTATCCTAACTGGAACTGATATGACTATTGGAAATCGATTTCTTTTAATCTTTTTCGTAATCTTAGCCGTTCTTCCTTCAATCTTACTAATGTTATTACAAATAACCTGTATGGTAACTGGTGGTAATAAAGATGACCATTGGTGGTGCTGGTTATATTCATGGATAATTGCTATTTTCGTAATTATCTATTGTATATTTGTAGTAATTATCTCTCTATCTTCCTTATTCACTTATAATAATGCTATTAGTAAAGTTGATATGAGCGAACAACATAATAAAATGACCCCAGAAAATTCAAATAATTATGCTAAAATGATGATAAATACAAATTCAAAGGAAGCTATTGAGAAATTTATGAATGCTGAAAAAGAAGAAGAAGAACAAGAACAAAGAATAATGTATGAGGAAAATTATGCTCCAAAGAATGTAGCAATACCCCCTCCTGTATCACCTCCAAAAGATCCAGCGATGATATTAACACCTACACCAGATGGAGAAAAACCAAAGGAAAAAACTAAACCTCAAATACAACCTTTCGAAAATAAAGAACATCATTTAGAACATTTAAGAGATAAATCTGATAATTCAAGCGATGAACATCCTGATTTAAAAAGTCATGAAGCTGATAATCATGTAGAACCATTCACAAATCGTAATTATGCTTCTATATTATAAAATATTTAAGAACATATAATAGATAATAATTTAATGAATTATGAAAAATAAAACACCATTTAAAACTCAAAATTGTAGAAATTGCGGTCTTAATGGCCATATATATAAGAACTGTCCTCATCCAATTATAAGTTTTGGAATTATTTGTTATAAAATTGAAAAGAATGAAGTTAAATATTTGATGATACAGAGAAAGGATAGTTTATCTTTTATGGAATTTGTTAGAGGTAAATATGAAATTACGAATATTGAATATATTAAGAAATTGTTATTAAATATGACAATTGGTGAAAGAGATATGATTTTAACAAATTCTTTTGAAAATATTTGGAATTATATATGGTTTCAAACTGATAATAATTCAAATAAAAATAATAAAGAATATATGAATTCTAAATTTAAATTTTCTTTATTAAATGAAAATAACTTTCTTAAAAATTATATAACATCTATTAAGGGAGTTTTCTTTTCACAAGAATGGGGATTTCCAAAAGGTAGAAGGAAAATTAAGGAAAATGATATTGATTGTGCTGTAAGAGAATTTTACGAAGAAACAAGAATTAAAGAAGATGATATAACGATTATTAAGGAAATTAATCCATTTGAAGAGATGTTTTTTGGAACAAATGGAATTATGTACAAACACCTTTATTATATATCTAAATTGAAAAATACGGAAATTCCCATAGAAATAGATAATAATTGTTTAGAACAAATAAGGGAAATTAGGGCGATTAGTTGGTTTAATTATAATGAAGTTATCTCGCATATCAAGTCTTATAACACGGAGAGAATTGAATTATTCAAATTCGCCAATAAAAAGATACTTGATTATGAGAAATTATAATTTATTTTTTCTTTTCAAATTAATTATTAGAATTAATGCGAGAAATACCCACGAAAGAAGAATGTGAGAGATGGAAATTAAATAAAATGATTAATCCTATCTCTGGTTATAAGATAACTAATAAAAGCGGTAAGGTTTATAAGAAACTTAAAAAAGCATGTGAAGATGTTAAAACGCCTCCTCATTCGCCTCCTAAAATTCCAACAGAAATTTCTTATAAAAATACATTTATTAATCGTGATATATGTTTCAAATGGTTAAAAAATCCTCTAATAAATCCTTTCACTAATATGACAATTCAAGAAGGTAAAGGAGTTTATAAATCGTTAAAAAATGCCTGTATTGATTTGAGAATAATTGATAAAAAAGGCAAACTCTTAAAACCTCTTCAAAAAGTCAAGGAAGAGAATGAAAAAACTAAACTTACTAAAAATCCCATTCGTCATCTTAAAAGAGAACCAACAGAAGAAGAATGCGAACAATGGCGGAAAAATAAATTAAGAAATCCAATGACAAATATTAAAATTAAAGAAAATGGTGAATTATACAAAGAATTAGAGAAGATATGTAAAGGAACGCCTCCTAAAGAAGCTTCGCCAATTCCATTATCTCCTATAATTGAAGATAAGAAATCATCTATTAAAAATTATAAACCAGTTAAGAAAGAAAAACGCGTAGTTATTAAAGAAGATTTAGAAGATATATATTATCCCGATATAAATGACGATGAATTTAATAAGAAATTATTATCATTAAAGGAAATAAGAGTTCATAAAATTAATAAATATGATGATATAAATACCATCGAAGATTTTGAAAAGAAATCGAAGGAATTATGTAAATTTGAAAAATCTTCCTTCCAATATCTAATGTCTCATTATTTATCATATAGAACTCCTTATAGAAGTATTCTCCTATATTATTCAGTCGGTGTCGGTAAAACATGTACTGCTATAACAATCGCCGAAAGTCTCTTGATTAATCATAATGGAAATGATGAACCTATGATTTGGGTAATTCTTCCATCTGCTATTGAAGGTGGTTTTAGAAACCAGATTTTCGAAAATATTAAATTAATGGATTTATCTAATATTACTAAACAATGTACCGGCGATACCTATTTTAAATTGGCCAATATTTCAAAAGATATTGATATTAAAAATGCCGAAAAGAAAATAAAGAAGTTGATTAAATCTCGTTATGCCTTTTTTACTTATGAAGGTTTCGCCAATTTCATAGATACTAATTATATTTCAAAAGGTAAAATTGTAAGTGATAAGGTAATAATAGTAGATGAAGCACATAATATTCGCAGTAGCGGAAATGATAAAGATGAAAATAAACGAGTTTATTCGGCATTATTAGAAGTTTGTAAAGATGGTATTAATAATCGTCTTATTTTCTTAACGGCTACACCTATGTATAATGAACCTAAGGATATTTATAATCTCTTTTATTTACTATTATTAAATGATAAAAGAGAAGAATTATTTAATAATGATAAGATTTTTGATGCTAATAATAATATAACTAAATCAGCAATGAATTTTATAAAAATGATGTCATCCAATTACATCTCTTATTTAAGAGGTAAAAATCCATTTAATTTTGCTTTTAAATTATCGCCTAAATTAAGTGGATTTCAAATACTTGATAAAGTTATTCCAAATACGGAGAATGGAAATCCAATTGATAAGAATGATGAAAAATGGATTTCAAATATTGAAGATGGAATAATTACATCACAATTATCGCAAAAACAAATATCATATTTAGAAACTAAGAAGTTAAATGAATTAGAACAAAATAATTTTGGTTCCTTACAAGCTATGAATATCGTTTATGATGAATATATAGGAAGTGAAGGTTTTAATAATTTTTTCGTTAAAACTGGCGATAAAGAACAATTATTAGTTAAATATAATTCTAAATATAAGAATGCTCTAAGTCCGTCGCCAGATAAATTAGGAATATATTCATCAAAATTATTAAAAATCGCCGATATTATTAAAAATACGAATGGGGTTATCGTCATTTATTCGCGTTTTGTATGGTCTGGCGTAATTCCATTAGCGATAACATTAGAACATATGGGATTTTCAAGAGAAGGAACTGATAATATATTAGAAAAACCTGATATAACTCATAATACTACATATCCAAATATTAAATATCCTAAATATTGTATCCTATCTTCGAGCGATCCAGAGATTATGGGAAATACTACTATTAATGGCTTAATGTCTAAAATTAATCATCCGGATAATAAAGAAGGTTCAATAGTGAAAGTAATATTAATAACACAGGTAGCAAGTGAAGGACTTAATTTTTATAATATTCGTGAAATGCACCTTATAGATGCTTGGTTTCATTTTAATAGAATAGACCAGATTATAGGTAGAGGTATTCGTAATTGTAGTCATAAGAATTTACCAATTGAAGAAAGGAATGTTTCAGTATTTCTTCACGCTTCTATAAATGGTTATGATAAAGAAACGGCAGATATTCACGCATATAGAATAGCTACTGGAAAATTATATCAAACGAAGATAATTGATGATATAATTAAAAATAATTCAATTGATTGTAGTTTATTTAAAAGTATTAATTATTTTGATAAAGATTTGTTTAAATTAGGAGAATTATCTATAACTACTTCGCAAGGTGTTAAAATCAAATATCAATTAGGTGATGATAAATCCATTGAACCTAAATGTAAATATGATTTAGATAAAATAAAGGAGAATTCAGTTGGTTTTAGAGAAGAAACTTACAAACATTTAGGATTAAATATAAGGGATAAGATAAAGGATTTGGTATTATCTAAAAATCATAATAATGAACGTTTTATATCGATGGATGATATAAAAGAAATTTTTAAATTAGTTGATGATAAAATTTTAATGTATGCTATAAAAATGAGTATATATCCAAATATTATAATTGATAATATTACATTAATACCTCATAAAGATGGGATACATATAATAGATGTAGTAGAAGATGTTCCATTAAAGATATCATTGGAGAAAATTGTTGAAGAAGATAAGAAGGTAGTTGTTAATGAGAATAAGGAATTTTATGATAAAATGGAAATAATTAAAAATGAGAATTATAATAATGCTATAATTGGTCTTTATATGGGATTAGATGAAATAACTTTTAAAATAATTATTGATAAGATTTTTAAGGAAAAACAATTAAATAAGATTGATAGTTTTATAGAAGGTTGTTTTATAAAAGAAGGTGTATTAATAACAGATAAAGAAATAAATGGAATACCTGTTGTAAATAAATATATAGGATTTATAAATATTTTCAATGAATTATTTGAACCTCTTATATATAACGAAGATGGAATAAATCATAAGAATTTGAATGTAAAACAATTAGAACAATTAAAGAAAAATAGGAGATTAATACAGAAGCCTTATGATATGAAAAATGAAACAACTCCTTTTGGAATGATATTACCTAAATATATGGATAAGGAAAAAGCTAATAAAATTAATGTATTTAAAATATTATCCACAGGGACTATGACGGGTGAAAAAACAGGTATGGTTTGTCAATCATTTAAGAAAACTGATCATTCAAAGATGTTCAAGGAATTAGGATTAGTAGATAATAAGAATAATAAAGAAAGCTATTGCTATAAAATAGCAACAGAATTATATAAGAAAAATAGAATAATATTATTGCCCGAATATAAGCCAATTAAATAATTCGTATATAAAAAAATGATTTATTATAATATAATAATTCGTATGGATATTATTCTTAATAAATTGCCTGATGAATATGAAAAAAATAAAACATTATGGATTTATGAAGATAATATACCACTATTTGAAAAATATAATCAATTTCCTGTTAAACAAACTCCCATAATTATTCAAGAAGAAATTAAACAACCAATAATTATTCAAGAAGCCCCTAAAAAAGATGTTAAACAAACTCCTTTAAATTTAATTATAAATCAAACTTTTACGGCAGATGTTATGAAAAATGAGGTTAGACAAAAATTAATTGATTTCATTACTGCTCCTGAATTCTCAAAAGCTTTTGGAATGAAAAAATCTGGTGAAATAGTAAGTGCTATTTTAAGAGATAGTTGGAACCAATCAACTGCTTTATTTATATCATTCTTATTAGATGCTAATATAATTTATAAAGATAAATCATATCTCTATAATAAAGATAAAAATAAATTGGAAATATTAATTAAATAAATATTCTTCGTGTGTTAAATATTTATCTATTTTATTCATAGGTATATTTAAATTTTTCGTGAATTTCTTTTTTAATAAATAAAATTTCATATATGACGATATCTTTTGTTTATTTTTCAATGAAGTTTCAGCATTATCTATTAAAACTTCTTCTTGTTTATCCTTATTAATTACGTCAATATAAGAATTACATATATTCTCATATTTACTAATTTCATTATGTGTTTTTAAACAAAAATTAATATAATTATCTATTTCAATAAGAATATTTTCATCCAAATTACTAATATTAACATGAACTCCATTAATATTCTTACTATAATTATTATTAACTTTATAAATCATCTTGAAAATTTCTTCTAACTCACTTTGATTTAATAATGAAATATTTTCTTTAATTTTTTTACATAAATCCTTTTTTTCCATTAAAAAATGAATATTTATTTAAGGATTAAATATTATCTTTAAATTGTTTTATGTCAAATTCAGACGATGATATTTGGGATATGATGACAGATATGAAAGAGATGATATTAGAAGAAGAAGAGGGGAAGAAAGATATAGAGATTGTCTGTGTTTGTGGTTGTAAAAAGATTGTTATAGAGGATAGTATGCAGATATGTAGTGATTGTAGTTCTATTTTAGGAAAAGAATTGGATAATACTGCTGAATGGCGTTTTTATGGTAATGATAATAAAAGCGATGATCCATCGAGGTGTGGATTACCTACAAATGTATTATTGCCTAAATCTTCATTAGGTTCAATTATAGGTGGTAATAAATATGGAAGTAATTATGATATTCGTTTAATTCGTAAATATCAAATGTGGAATGCTATGCCTTATAATGAAAGAACATTGTGGAATGTATTTGATAAATTAACAGGTGTTTCATTAAGTAATGGAATTCCACAGAAAATTATTGATGATGCTAAGGTTTTATATAAAAAGGCGTCTGAAAAGAAGATAAGTCGTGGTAATAATAAACAAGGATTAATCGCATCATGTATATATCATGCGTGTTTGATGAATAATCTTCCAAGAAGTTCAAAAGAAATTGCTAAAATGTTTGATATAGATCCAATTGTTTTAAATAAAGGAAATTCGCGTTTTCAAACATTATTACAAATCAATGTATCTTCATCATCGCCATTAGATTTCATAAGTAGATATTGTTCAAATTTAGATATGAAAATGGAAGATATAGAGAATTGTAAGTTATTAGCTAAATTCTTGGATGAAAGTGAGATTATGAGTGATAATTCGCCGACTTCGAGTTGTGCTTCAATCCTATATTATTATTCGAAGAGAAAAGGTTTAGGGATTTCTAAAAAACAATTTTCAGATGTTTGTCAAGTAAGTGAAGTTACTGTCGAAAAAGGATTTAAATTCTTAGAAATTTATGATAGTTATATAAATAAAAATCTTAAAATATTCGTTTAATTATATTTATAATAATTATAATGTTGAATATAAATGGAATATACATATGAATTATTTTCAAATTGGTTAATAATATGGTTTTTATTATATTATTTTAAGATAATTAATGCTTCACCATTAATATTTTTAATATTAGCATTAATAGGTGTTATATATATTCAAATATTTTATATTAAAAAAATAATTTTTAAAAATATAATAATTAATGTAATTATTAAATTAATTCCAAGTATTTTAATATTCAAGGTTCCAATAATTGAAGAAATAGATTTATTATTAGGTTTTATACTCATCTATATTTATGTTGTAATCCTTTTAATAAATAATAAAAATCCAATTGATATTTATTTAAAATTTATGTTAAAAATATTAAAGAATAATTGAAATATCTTATTTAGATGATTAATAAAGAATTGTTTGATTTCATAACAAGAGGAAATATTGAAAAAAGTTTATATGCTACTTCTATTTTCCTGATAGAGAATTCTAAAATAGAAATTCTCGAAGAAACTTTAATTGATGTTTGTTCATATATAGGAACTTTTATAAATATTAAAGAAGTTGCTAAATTAAATGATATTATTATTTCGACTAAATATTTAATAGAAAATGATAATCTTAAAATATCTGATTATTTCATCTTAATTACTAAAATGTGTATTTTATGTAATATTTATAATTCTAATCCAGTTAGTAAAACTGGTGTATTACCTATTGGAAAATTAAGAGAAAAAATCATAGATGTATTTAGTGAAGAATTTAAATTGAGTTCTAATGGAATTATGAAATTTGAAATGATTATCCCACCGACTGATAGTGAAGCCTATATCTTATCTATTAAAATCATTAGTTCATTTATAAGAATTATTAAAATTCTTGATAATATATCGAGTGAAAATGCTAATGCGATTGAATTAATATCAGTTAAATTAAAAAATTGTTTTGATTATATTATTAGAAAGAAATATGTAATTCAAACGAAATTAAATCCAAATGAACATGACCCAATATATTTCTTATGGGGTTTTATTGAAATCTTATATCAACACGAAGAATTCATTCATGGATATTACTGGTTATTTTCCAATAATTATTCCAAGAAAAATAAGAAAAGTAGAATAGGTCTTATATATGGTTGTGCGGTAGCTATTATATATAGTTATAAGAAATTCATTTCAACTAATTGGAACCAAAATGAATTAACGGTTATAAATAAAACGAAGGAAATTTCAAATGATTTAATTAAACAAGTTAAGAATGATTTAAAATCTAAAAACTTATTTGAAGAGAAAGAAATAATCATTAATCAAGAAGAAACTACACTTAATAATCTTCAACGATTATCTATATTAGATAGTTTTATTCCCAAAAAAGATATTAATACTATCGTAGAAGACAAATATTCATATCAAGAAGAATTGAAAATTATTTAATTTTAATTATTAATCTATCACCTTTTGCAAGATTGCTATCTAATTCATAAACATCTTCAATTCTATCTTTTAATATTTCTATAATAGTATTTTTATTTATTGAACTCCAATCTTCAGTAACATTAGTTCCAAATAATCTCACATCATCTATTATCAACAATCCTTCATTTTTATATAAATCATTAATATTAATGATTTCTTCAATTAATGGTACGTCTTTAGTACCTCTTCCAGTATTACCAGAACTATAATGACCGTCTAAGAAAAAAATTGTTTTATCTTTAATTGTAGGTAATAAATCTTTAAAAACCTTACTACTATCTCCTAAAATAAAATTAATTTTATCTCCTCTATATCTACTTTTTGCATATTCATAATACATTTCACTTATTTCTATCGTATGAAGTTTCTGAAAAAAAGGTTCGACATTAAATATAGTTGTCCCAACTGATGTACCAGTTTCTATAAAACACGAATAATTCTTATAATCTTCTTTTAAAGATTTTAAAAATATAATATCAATTTCAGGCATATTTAATTATATTTTTTATATCTTTAAATAAAAAGATATAAACATAAATCACATCATTAATATAAAAACTTATTTCTTTTGGAAAAATGAATATTCAATCTATTATTCAGGAAGTTTATAATAGACCTAATACAAATAATAAGGATTATCCATCTATTCTCTTAACAATTCTTAAAGAAAAGCATTTATGGCCTTATATCAAGATTAAGAAATTCAAGGATGATAAGAATTTGTGTCTTCTTCATAATTCTTATAAGAGAGATGATGTGAAAGAATTTAAGGAATTATATGATGAATGTAGAAGTATTATTCTTGATTTTTCAAAATCCATTGGAAATAATGTAGTTATTAATTATGCTCATTCAATTCCTCAAAGATTATCTATTGAAAATTATATTAATAGTTATTATAATCCTACGGATGAATGTTTTTTAGCAGTTGATGGAACATTAATTACAACTTATTTTCATAATGGTAAATGGTTCTTTGGTTCAAGTTGTTGCCCTGATATTAATTCATCGAAATTCTCACATCCTACTAAAACTCATGGTTATATGCTTGACGAAGTTTTATATGAAATTTATAAAAATAATGTTGATATTAATGATGCTAATATTTCAACTACATTAAGAAATCTTTTTACATCTAATTTAAGTCCATTATATTCTTACGTATTTGTTCTTCTTCATCATGAAAATAGACATATTATTGATTATACGAAAGAATTCGGTGAAGGTTTTAAATGTTTATATCATATCAATACTAAAAATCGTTTATCATTAATTGACGAAGATATTTCATCAAAACCGCTTGAATATTTGGGAGTTAAATATTCTCATAAATTTAATTCAGTTGATGAAGCAATTCAATATGTATCTACTAATGAAAATTCATTTATTATTAAGAAAAATAATCAACTTTTAAAAATTGCTAATAATCATACATTACATTTAGACGAAGTTCATTCAAATAATCATAACATCTATTATAATCTTCTATATGTCTATATGCTTCAAAAACCTAATTATTCAATTCAGGAATATATTGGCGAATTTTATCCATCCCATCTATTCCCTATTAATATCCAAGATGAAATTAATTTGATATTCACGTCAATTAGTGAAGTAATTTATAATTTATATATTTCAACAACTAATTATTATCCTAAATATAATAGATTTAAGGTAAATCTTGATATTGATAGAACATTAAGTCCAGTTCTTAGATTTCATTTAGCACAATTGAGAAATCAACAAATTAATACATATTCAAAGGCAATTATTACAAAACAAGAAGTATTTAATTATTTATGTCATTCAAATAATATTAAGAATATTATGAAATTAATTTTTCATTTTTCAACAACTTATATTTATAATATTCCTAATGAGATTATTGAAGTATTCAAAAAGACTTTAACAAACCTTTCGAATTAAAAAAATGATTTTCTTTTATTTTTATTCATCCAAATGAATTCAACAGCACTTGAACGAGTTAGGGCGAAACTTCTTTTGAAAGACCAAGAAAATAAATCAACAGCTCTGGAAAGAGTTAGAGAGAGACTTCTTTTGAAAGACGAAGAGAGACATATTAAAAATTCATTAGCTCTTGAAAGAGTTAGGGCAAAACTTCTTATAAAGGATTATGAAAAAAATATAGAAATATTAAAAAATTCTCAGTTAATAGATAATAATTTATCGGCACTTGAAAGAGTTAGAGCAAGAAGAAATCTTAAATTTTCTTAAAAATCACCCATCTGTTTAAAGAACTGAATTTCTTTTGTATTTCTTGTTTATCCAATTCTAATATTATCTTATCAATTGATGTCTGTTTATCTTCATCTTTATTAACATTTGCCTTAAATTTCTCAAATGTCGTCGAATATAATTCACTTTCAACAATTTCTAAATTAAATTCTAATGCTTTATTCACTAAGAATTCATAATTTACCAAATATTCCGGAATTAATCTCTGTGTATTCTCAATGAATATATCTACCTTTCTACTATAATACTCATCATTATTATCAAATCTCTTAATAATCGCCCATATTGGAATATTACCCTCATCTACTACCTTTCTCCCCTCCGCTATTTTTCCACCAGCTTCTTCTATTACCCTCTCAACACTTCCACCATCCATAAATGTAGCCATAAATAATCCTCCATCTTTCAAATTAGAACTTACATTATTTAAGAAACCTTCCAATTTCTTCTTATTCTCGAAGAAATAATGAATTGCGAATAAACATGTTATAGCATCAAATTTATCAGCACCTCTTCCAATAACATTCTTATAATGTTCATTATATTTCTTACTATCTTTCTTCATAATCATCCTTAATAACTTCTTACTCTCTTCATCCATTCCAGCATCTCCGCTTCTAATATCTAAGGTACAATCACCAACAGCAAATGCTATATCCGGAAATTTCACTTGCTCTTGTCCCCGTTGTTTGAACGACCTTCCGTATTCTCTAACCACACGAGCATAAGCACCATTTTTAGCATTATAAATATTATCCTTAACTATATCAACACCTAAGACGAAACTTAATCCATTACTTAGCCAACGATGTAAATCACTCGCTTGACCACAAGCCATTTCTAATACACTTCCACCTTTCTTAATCTTCGTGAATAACATATCATTAATTCCAATATTATGAAATGTAATCATATTATAAGAAAGTAGTGTTCTTCGTGGAATAGAACGAGAATAATAAATATCATCTGCCTCTAATTTCTTCGCCTCTTCTAAATCTTCACCTTCTTTCATCTCAATTCCTCCCGTAATCATCTCACGAGAAATTGGATTATTAATAGAACGCCAAATATTCACAGCAACTACTAATGAATTCGCCGTTTTCGTGAAAACACCTTTCTTATAAATCTTCGTCTTATCTTCACGAACTCTAATGGGCAACCATCTTTTTTCATCCATATCAAATCTAAATTCTACGATTGTTTCATCATCAATCTTATCATTATTCTCCGCCCTTATTTCTCCTCTCTCATTGAAATTTAAATAAGTATGTTCCATATCATTAATATAATACATCTTGGGACGGAATAATACCGGAACGTATCCTTCTTTCTGTAATTCATATTGTTTCTTACTATATCTTCTATCATATCTTAATTTTAATCCTTCCTCAATACTAATCTCATTAGAACTAATAGGATTATCTCCAACATATAAACCAATTTTCTTATAAATTATTCCATCTCTTCTAATATCTCCCACGAATTTCACTAAGAAATCAATTGTATTTTGTTCCATTGGTTTCCATTTAAATAATCGCTCCCAACTATTATTTTGAGTAATAGGAACTGGTAATGATGGATAGAAGGAATATACGGCTAATTTAGCAGGTGTGAAAATTAATCCATCAATATCATATGGGAAATTTTGGGGATTATCTAATATTTCCTTACAATCATTTAAAATCTTATCGCTATATCTATGAACCTTCACTACATATTCAACATTACATTTAGAAACGTCCATGAAATCTCTAAGTTTAATCATTCGCGAATTCCGTGAATTATCTCCAAT